>OLRU01000033.1_pt1 | contig 138458 bp, 137 predicted proteins | sample 1672961 | NCBI WGS metagenome assembly OLRU01 (sample SAMEA3136741, study PRJEB25190) | human gut metagenome | biome: human gut; feature: human-associated habitat; material: faeces | place: Austria | collected 2013
CTCTTATATGCATGACAAGCATCTTTGATCGCTTGTTTTGTTACATTATTTGAAACTTCATTTAACCAGGAATATTCCTCTGTTTTCTTTAATTGTGTAAATTCTTTTCTCAGATCACTATCCGATAGGAACTTACCACCATTTTTATAGTTTTCTTTTTCTCTTCCTAACGCCCAGTTATAAGCGAATCTGGCAGTATTGGCATATCGAAAAAGTTTTGTATTCTGTTTATTATTTGGGATCAGCATGACTCGAATTGTTTTTATCATCTTCTTCACCACCATCATCTATCAGTTCTTTTACAAGTTTTCTTGCTTTATTGGCACGTTTGCCTTGTAATTTACAACTAAATACAGTTATTATCTGAACTAAATCTTCAACAAGTTCTTGTTGCTCTGTCTTTTCAGTATGATCGATGATTTCAATATCACAATCATATAGACTTGCAATATATTCAACTAATTCAAATCCAAATCGTAACAATCTGTCTTTATAAAAAACAACCACCTTGTCCACTTTATTTTGAGATATTCGTTTCATAAGTTCTTTTCTATCTAAATTAGGTTTTACATTCATAACTTGATTTAATTGCTCATGCGAATAATATCTATATCCATTACTGGAAGTGTGATGTGGATGAAGTTTACCCTTTTTATCCCAATTCCTTAATGTTTGAGCCGATACACCTAATATTTTTGAAAATTTATTGATAGAATAATATTTACTCATAAACAAATTCTCCATATAATATTTATAATTTATTATAAGATTATTTTAACAGTTAAACACCTCCATAATAGATGTAATACGTTTTGGACAGTGATTACCAAATTTTGTACTTACAGCATCTCAATAAAAGCTGCCATTCTCGTATTGATCTGTTCAATATCTGCCTGTGAATAATCTGTCTCAACCACTGTGTACGGGATTCCTTTTTTGTCTTTCACTAATTTCTTGATAAGTGCGGTTTCCACATTATATGTATGACACGCCCGAAGAACAAGATCTACGACACCATCTACCTGAAAATCATCGATCAGCTCATCCAAAAGATCCAGACGATTCTTATTTGGAGACATACAAGAACATCCAATGTTTAAATATTTTCTTGCGAGTGCATCATATACATCTGGATTCTCTTCATCTACCATTGCTAACGGTTTCATTCCAGTACAGTTTTCAAAACATACGACAACTCCACCATTATCCTCAATTGCACGAATGACTTTCAAGGCCGCACCGCCAGATGGAGATCCGGTTACAAGGATCCTTGGTTTTTTCCCTATATTTTTTCCTTCTGTATATTCTTTTTCAATTTTATCTGTTACCGCATTGATTCTGTCTTCAAGACCTTCTGTGTTAATGTCAAAACCACTTCCATATACAGTATTGATCACATCTAATCCATTGACTGGTGCAGGATCATTTGCCATTACATATTGAAGACGTCTTAATGCTTTATTGATTCCATTTCTTAATTTGATCTGATGAAGAACTGCCTCATCTGTGATCGTTGTCTCAAATTTATCTTCTAGAACTTTCTTGAAACGAAGTAATTCTTTCTTATATAACTGGATTCCATCTTCTGTCTGACAGTTTGGAAGTTCTACGACATGAACTGGTTTAAAATCAGCAAGCATTTCGTACATTTTTTTCTTTCCATCGCATGTTGTTTCTCCTACAACCAAATCTGAAAAATAGAAGAATGGACATTTATCTGTTTTGGCAAATCCATAACTTGATTTGATCAATGGACATAGGTTTCTTGGCAGATCTTTTTCTGCATCTGGGATTGTTTCATCTGATACGGAACATAATCCGACAACTGCTGCACCCATGGCATTTGGAATCTCTCTTGGAAGATAAGTACAAAATACACCGACAACAGGTATCTCTTTTTCTTTAACCTCCTTGATCGCGAGAAAAGAATTCTTTCTCTGCTCTGCAAATTCTTCAAAAATCTCTGGTAACTCTTTCTTTAATTCAACCACTGTTTGAATCCTCCTGTAAGTAAAAATTATCGTTTTATTTTGCGGATGCCCAAAACGGCAGCTCCAATTGCTCCTGTGTATTGACATAATGAATCCGTTGCTACTTCTTTCACTCCTAAATGATTGGCTAATGATTGTTTGATCACATCGAATTGTGCTAGTCCACCAGAGAAAAATACTTTTGGATTCGCTGGCGCCAATTTCTGTGCAAATGCAGCGGTTCGCTGACAAATAGATTCTACACAACCAAGAACAATATCACCAGGTGCAATATCCTGTGCCAATAATCCAACGATTTCACTTTCTGCAAATACAGCACACATACTGTTGATCTTCGCAGGCTTGGCATCTTTTACAAAAGTGTCGATTCTTCCAATCTCACTTTCGACTCGTTTCATCGTCATCTCAAGGAAACGTCCAGTTCCAGCAGCACATTTATCATTCATTAAAAAATCTGTGACACATCCAAGATCGTCAATAGTGATCACTTTGCTATCCTGCCCACCGATATCTATGATCGTGTCACAATCTGGATTCATAAAAAATGCTCCAGCTGCATGGCAAGTAATCTCCGTGATCTTGAAATCTGCCTGATCTAACAGATTCCTTCCATATCCAGTTGTTACAATAACATCTATTTCTTTATGTTGTTTTTTTATCTCTCTGTAAAGAGCTTCTAGAGATTTCCTTGGACTGATTGATGTTGGGATCATCTTTGTATCTATTATCTTCGTATCTTCTAACAAAACGGCTTTTGTCATAGACGAACCAGAATCTAATCCTAAACTTATCACTGTACATTGACTCCTTTTGGAAAGTTTTTCGGGTAAATTTTATCATGAAAATGGTGTGGTTGCAATGTAAAAAAACATGCTTAAAAAAAAGAACTATACATTTTCATTCAAATCCTTTATAATAGTATGCTGTGAAAAATAGCAGTATAAAACTGCTCATCATGCATTAAAAAAAAGGAGACGAAAGAAAAATGAATCAAGAGAAAAACAAAGGTGCGGAATACGACTTTTACGGGAAACTTCCGCTGCAAAAAGCGATTCTCCTTGGTCTGCAGCATGTATTCGCTATGTTCGTAGGTAACCTTACTCCAGTCCTTATCATTACAGGGGCTTGTGGTATTGCTTCTGGAACCGAATTTGCAGACGTTCAGATTGCGCTTTTACAAAATGCAATGTTAATTGCCGGAATTGTTACACTGATCCAGTTGTACGCGATCGGACCGATCGGTGGAAAAGTTCCAATCATCATGGGAACGAGTTCAGGATTTATCGGTGTCTGCAGCAGTGTTGCATCTGTTATGGGTGGTGGAATCCTTGGATATGGTGCGATCATGGGTGCTTCCATTATCGGTGGGTTATTTGAATCTGTATTAGGATTTATGTTAAAACCACTTCGAAGATTTTTCCCAGCTGTCGTAACTGGTACGGTTGTACTTTCCATCGGATTATCACTGATCGGTGTTGGTGTGAATTCTTTTGGTGGAGGAAATTCTGCTAATGATTTCGGTTCAATCGAGAACTTGTTACTTGGAACAATTGTTCTTGTGATCATCATTGCATTAAAACATGGAACGAAAGGTATCACAAGTGCTTCTTCTGTACTGATCGGAATTATCGCAGGATACATTATCGCAGGAATCATGGGTGTTGTACTTCCTACAACTGCTGTCAATGCAGATGGTGTAGAGTATACAAAAGCATGGGTGTTAAACTGGGATAAAGTTGCTCAGGCTGGATGGTTTGCCATTCCAAAATTTATGCCTGTAAAAATCATTTTTGATGCAAGAGCGATCGTCCCTGTACTTATCATGTTTATCGTAACTGCTGTAGAAACAGTCGGAGATATTTCCGGAGTTATCGAAGGTGGTATGGATCGTGAAGCTACAGATTCTGAGCTTTCTGGTGGTGTTGTCTGTGATGGTATCGGATCTACGATCGCAGCATTCTTTGGTGTTTTACCAAATACGTCATTCAGCCAGAATGTTGGTCTTGTTACTATGACAAAGATCGTAAACCGTTTTGCACTTGCAACAGGAGCAATCTTCTTAATCCTGTGTGGATTATTTCCAAAACTTGCTGCATTGATCTCTATCATGCCACAGAGCGTATTAGGTGGAGCAGCTGTTATGATGTTCTCTTCTATCGTGATCAGTGGTATTCAGCTGATCACAAAAGAACCACTAACAATGAGAAATATTACCGTTGTATCTGTAGCTCTCGGACTTGGATATGGAATCGGTGCAAACAGCACAGTTCTTTCTGGACTACCTGAAGGAATTCAGTTGATCTTCGGAGGATCTGGTATTGTACCTGCGGCACTTGTTGCAATTATTTTAAATATTGCATTGCCAAAAGAAGATTAAATAAACTAATAAAAACAGCACTGCATTGGGAATTTTATTCCTGTACAGTGCTGTTTTTCTATATGCTTTCCTGCGTCTATTATCAGCTCATAACACCAATTTCATCCGGTACGATCACATCAGCTTCTGTGCATGCAAGGATATCTTCTACACTATATCCTTCTGCAAGTTCCCTTAACACGAGACCATCTTTTGTAACTTCAAAATAGCAGCGTTCTGTTACGATATCTGTTACACAATGAACTCCCGTCAAAGGAAGTGTACATTTCTTTAATATCTTAGACTTTCCACTCTTTTCACAATGGTCTGTTGCTACGATGATCTTCTTCACTCCGGCACACAGATCCATGGCACCACCCATTCCTGGCACCATCTTCCCTGGAATCGTCCAGTTAGCGATATTGCCTTCTTGGTCTACCTGAAGTGTACCAAGAACTGCTGCATCAATATGTCCGCCACGTATAAATGCAAAAGACATCTCATGATCATACACGCTTCCACCTTTGATCACAGATGCAGGCTGTCCGCCAGCATCAATAACATCAATATCTGCTTTATCCCAGCTTGGGGTTGGTCCACTTCCGACGGTTCCGATCTCTGCTTCCAGCCACAGATCCACACCTTCTGGGAGATAATTTACACACATCAGCGGAACTCCGATACCAAGATTTACAAAATCTCCATCTTTAAAAAACTTTGCACATCGTGATGCGATCAGCTTTCTTCCTGTCAATCCTGCCATATCACTGACCTCCTTCCGCTTTTGCTTTGGCTCGCTGCCACATTGGACACATTGGTCGTTTCTCACCGGTTCTTTCATAGATCATATCAATCACAGGTGCTGGAACATCGATCTCTTCTGGCCCTAGTTCACCCACTTCCACGATCTCTTCGACTTCAACGATCACCGTATCAGCAGCCATAGCCATCGTACTGTTTGTTGCTCTGGAATTCATTCGGAATGAAATATTACCTGCAGTATCTGCTTTCGTTGCTTTGATTAAAGCAACATCTGCACGCAATGGTAATTCCAGAAGATATTCTTTGCCATCGATCGTTAGTTTTTGTTTACCTTCTTCTACTTCTGTACCAAGTCCTGTTGGTGTCAGACAGCCACCTAAGCCTGCTCCACCACAACGGATTCTTTCTGCAAAGGTTCCTTGCGGACTAAATTCTATCGCAAGTTCTCCTGCAAACATCTGATCCTTGGCGATCGGGTTCAATCCAATATGTGTTGTGATCAAGCTCTTAACTCTGTGATCTTTGATCAGCTTTCCGACTCCTTGATCCGCCATTCCAGCAGATACAGCGATCGCATCAATGTCTTTGATTCCTTTTTCTAACATTCCATCAATGATCTCATCTGCTGCAAATTCTCCATGCCAGTCTCCAAACATGATCGTCTGTCCATCATGAATTCTTGAGAGCGCTTCCTCTCTTGTTACAACTTTTGACTTCAAAGGCGTGACCTCCCTTCTATGTTCATGGTTTGATCCTGGCTTTATTCTCCTTTGAATTCAGCCTTTCTCTTCTCCATAAAAGCTTTGACTCCTTCTATAAAATCAGAAGATGCCGCACATTCACGCTGTGTCGGAATCTCACATTCATCCAGGTATTTCTTATAATCAGCAAGCCCTGCCTGATAAATCTGTTTCTTGATATTCTTATAAGAAAGTAATGGTCCACTAGCAAATTTCTTAGCAAGTTTCATAACGGTATCATCTAATTCCTCCGCTGGAACTACATCATATACCATTCCGGCATCTTTTGCTTCCTGTGCTTTCATTGGTCTTCCTGTAACACACAGTTCCATTGCCTTCTGAATTCCAAGACTCTTAACAAACAGGTACGTTCCACCGGTATCTGGAACTAGTCCAAGATTCACAAATGCCATAATAAACTTCGCATTGTCTGCGCATACAACAAAGTCCCCTGAAAATGCAAGACTTACTCCTGCACCTGCTGCCGCTCCACTTACACTTGAGATCACAAGCTTACTCATACGCTTCAGACCATCGGTTACATTGCCAACTTTACTGATCAGAGAATCCATATTCACTTCGCCACCTTGTTGGATTAGGTTATAGAAGTATCCAATGTCTCCTCCTGCTGAAAATGCCTTTGGCATTCCTTTTAAAACAACAACTTTTACATTCGGGTCATTCTCACAAGTATCTACCACGTACATCAACTCGTCTGCCATCTGATCATCAATTGCATTAAGATTCTTCATATAGTTCATTGTGATGATACCAACTCCATCTTCTACAACGAACTGCAATTTCTCTAGCTTCATAGGCATATCCTCCTTTAAGTTGTTTTGATAACTATATTGTATCATTTTTTGTACAATTTGTGAAGCTTTTCGACAAAATTAAGGGGTTGACGAATCTCATTTTCTATAGTATCTTATAGCCATAAGGTCATATAACTGACGGAGCACGTGGAATTAACCACATGGAAGTATGATCATTAGTCGCCGACCGTCTGGGCAATCTGTCTGGACGTGCGGCGTTTTTTTATTCTATTTTTACAACACTTCATCGTTCAGATATTGATCCTGTTAACTTTTTACGTACTTGTTCTAAGTACGTATCATCCATAAGGAGGAATACTATGACAGTTGGTCATGTCCATTCCATCGAATCGATGGGTCTGGTTGATGGACCAGGGATACGAACCGTTATCTTTTTACAAGGATGTGCTCTAAGATGTCGTTTCTGCCATAATCCTGATACTTGGGAATTATCTGGCGGAACCGAATACACACCGGAAGAACTCGTTGCAAAGATCCGACGATTTAAACCTTATTTTAAAGAAGATGGTGGTGTTACCTTTTCTGGTGGAGAACCTTTATTACAACCTGATTTTTTAAAAGAGACTTTAAAACTATGCAAGAATGAAGGCATTCACACTTGCATCGACACTGCAGGTTATGGACTTTCTGATTATGATGAGATTTTAAATCATACAGATCTTGTTCTTCTTGATCTGAAACACATCCATAAAACGGATTATGAAAAAATGACAGGAAGATCAATGGATCGTTTTGAAGAATTTTTGAATGCTTTAAAAAAACATCAGACTAAGATATGGATTCGCCATGTCGTTGTTCCAGGAATTACTGACAGCGAAGATCATATGGCTCAGTTAAAAGCTTATATTCAAACGATTCCTAATGTAGAGAAAGTTGAGCTGCTTCCCTATCATTTACTTGGTACCAACAAATATAAAGTTATGGATATTCCTTATTCTTTAGAAGGTGTACCTGCCATGGATAAAAAGAAAACAGAGATGTTACAACAAACCTATTTTGATCATGTTTATTTTACGGAGGAAAAATCATGTTAAACGAATGGAATGGATTCAACGATGGTGTCTGGACAAAAGAAATCAATGTAAGAAATTTTATACAGAAAAACTACACTCTCTATGAAGGAGATGACTCTTTCTTAGCTGATGTATCTCAGAAAACAAAAAAAGTCTGGAATAAATGTGAAGAACTGCTTGCTGAAGAATTGAAAAAAGGAGGCGTTTTAGATGTTGAGACAGATATCATTTCTGGTATCACGAACTTCGCACCTGGATATATTGATAAAGAAAATGAGGTGATCGTTGGACTTCAGACAGATGCACCCCTAAAACGTATTGTCAATCTATATGGCGGTAAACGTATGGCGCACCAGTCACTGGAACAATATGGTTATAAACTAAATGAAGAGATCGACCGCCATTTTAATGAATACAGAAAAACACACAATGAAGGGGTTTTTGATGCCTATCCAAAACGTACCCGTCTTGCAAGAACTGCTGGACTTCTAACAGGACTTCCTGATGCTTATGGACGTGGACGTATTATTGGAGACTACCGTCGTGTTGCTCTTTATGGAATCGACCACTTGATCGAAGAAAAACAAAAAGATCTAGGCTTTGAAGATGGAACTATGACAGAAGACCGCATCCGTTTGCGTGAAGAAATTTCTGAGCAGATCCGTGCCCTTTCTAAAATGAAAGAAATGGCTGCATCTTATGGTGTTGATATTTCAAAACCTGCAAAAAATGCGAAAGAAGCTGTTCAGGCGGTTTATATGGGATATCTTGCGGGAACAAAAGAAAATAATGGAGCTGCAACTTCCCTTGGACGTACTTCTACATTCCTTGATATTTATCTTGAACGAGATCTTAAAAATGGAGTGATCACAGAAACAGAAGCTCAGGAATTGATCGATCAATTTATCATCAAACTTCGTCTGACAAGACATTTAAGAACTCCTGAATATGACGAACTATTTGGTGGGGATCCTACGTGGATCACGGAGTCTATCGGTGGAGTTGGTATTAATGGAAAACCTCTGGTTACTAAGAACTCTTTCCGTTATCTTCATACTTTATATAACATTGGAACTGCTCCAGAGCCTAACTTAACTGTTTTATGGTCTGAAAAACTGCCAGACAACTTTAAACATTTTTGCTCTAAAGTTTCTATTGATACGGATTCTATCCAATATGAAAATGATGATGTTATGCGCCCAGTCTATGGGGATGATTATGCGATCGCTTGTTGTGTATCTGCAATGAAGGTTGGAAAACAGACACAGCTGTTCGGAGCCCGCTGCAATCTGGCAAAATCACTGCTTTATGCGATCAATGGAGGAATTGACGAGAAAAAAGGAATCCAGATTGTTCCTGGAATCGAACCGATCACAGATGACGTTCTTGATTTTGACAAAGTATGGGAAAACTATAAGAAAGTTATGACTTATGTTGCTGAATTATATGTTGATACAGTAAATATCATTCATTTTATGCATGATAAATACGCATATGAAGCCAGCCAGTTTGCTCTTCATGATACAAACTTAGAGCGAATCGCAGCTTATGGAATTGCTGGTCTGTCTATTGCCGCAGACTCTCTATCAGCGATCAAATATGCAACTGTAAAACCAATCCGCAATGAAAATGGTGTAGCAATTGACTTTGAAACCATTGGGGATTTCCCTAAGTATGGAAATGATGACGACCGCGCAGATGATCTTGCAGTTAACACAGTAACATTCTTCTCTGACGAACTAAAGAAACATCCAATTTATAGAAATGCGATCCATACTTTATCTGCTTTAACGATCACATCCAATGTTATGTATGGTAAGAAAACCGGATCCACACCAGATGGAAGAAAACTCGGAGAACCTTTAGCTCCAGGTGCAAACCCAATGCATGGACGAGACGAAAATGGTGCTCTTGCATCCTTAAACTCTGTCGCTAAAATTCCATATCGCGATGTATGTCAGGATGGTGTATCCAATACCTTTTCCATCGTACCAGATGCTCTTGGAAAAGATCAGGAACAACGAGTACAAAACCTTACAACAATCTTAGACGGATACTTTGTTCAAGGTGCACATCATTTGAATGTAAATGTTATGCATAGAGAAACTTTGATCGATGCTATGGAACATCCAGAAAAATATCCAACACTTACGATCCGTGTTTCTGGATATGCCGTGAACTTTAATCGATTATCACGCGAACAGCAGGAAGAAGTGATTCGTCGTACATTCCATCAGAGTATATAGCTTTTTATGAAACAGCAATGGTGCCTGATTCTTATTTGAATCAGGCACCATTACTATTCTTCAAACATTTCTCCCTCTATATTACTTATCTGTTCAATAGGGATGATCGTCTGATCTGTCATAACAACTGTATGTTTATATTTATCAATTTTCTTTACACAACCAGAACAGGTAATATATGCTCCCCCATCTTTCTTAGCATCTGGTACAAAATACGTGATCTCAACCATTTGCTGTGTACCGATCGTTTCAGCGATCAGATATAACTTTTTATTTAATTCTTCTATAACTTCTTCACTCAGCACCTGTTTTGCATCTGTTTGTCTTACAGTTTCTTTAATAGCTGCTTCGTGTCCGGTAAGTGCCGCAAAAGGCGAAAACTGTGCTGCTCTGGCATAAAGTGACATACGAGGGTGCTTCTTTGAAGTTGGATGTGGCAGATTGATAATATCATCGTATTTATGATTGTACTGATCCTTCATAATTTTCCTCCATAAAGTCCCCTGAAAATGCAAGACTTACTCCTGTGACACTGAATACTTACTTTCTATGCTTTATGTCCGCCGATCTGCTCATTACGGTCTTTTGCTGTTGCTCCCTCCTGAAGGTTCATTCCTTTCAAGATAGCGTTCTTCCCAAACTTCTTTTTGATTGTGAGCATTGTCTGTTGCATCCGTTTCTCACGCTCTAAAACAGCCTCTTCTTCGGCTTGTTCCTGTTCCTTTACCGTATAATCTGTAAAAAGATCAAGCTGCTCATACGTTTCTTCTTCCTTTGAAAAACTTTCATCCACGAGCTTGTTCGCTGTGATATTGATTCTTCTGATCAGCAGATTTTTATCCACGATCCGATCATATAATTCCATCACTGCATCTGTGATCAGCATGGTAGATGATGTCTTCCTTTTCAGGTTTGTTGTTCCATGAGCGTGTTTTGGAACTTTCCTTCCATATCGGTCGATCGTAACAGATCCCTTGTACTTCCTATATCTATCTGGATCCGTTAGATTTTCTATATCATAACCTACGGTCAATACGATCTGGTCAGTAACAAGTCTCTTATCTACCAGATCAAGTGTCATAAGATCAGTCATTTCTTTTACAACTAACTTTGCCTTATCAAAGTCATAGGGGCAGTGAAGTACTTGCCCGGAGCATACACTGTTGGTTTCCGGTTTGTACGCTTTGACTTGCTCCATCGTACAAGGCTCATAGCCCCAGGCATGATCGATCAGCAGTTCCGCATTGATCCCAAACATCTTATAAAGCAGTTCTTCATTATGGAATTCATTTGGCTTTCCGACGGAACATCTTGCAACATCTCCCATTGAGAAAAGACCGTGTTCTTCCAACTTCTTCGCATAGCCTTTGCCTACTCTCCAGAAATCCGTAAGCGGTCTGTGATTCCATAGCTTCCTACGGTAAGACATTTCGTCTAATTCGGCGATCCTTACGCCATCCTTATCCGGTTTAATATGCTTTGCTACGATATCCATCGCAATCTTGCACAGATACATATTCGTTCCGATTCCGGCGGTTGCTGTAATTCCCGTTGTTTTTAAAACGTCTCGTATCATAGTCATGGCAAGTTCCCTTGCAGTCATCTGATAAGTATTCAGATAATCTGTTGCATCTATAAATACTTCATCAATTGAGTACGGAAAAATATCTTCTGGCGCAATATACTTCAGATAAATATTATAAATCTTGGAACTATATTCCAAATAGTATTCCATACGTGGTGGGGCAACAATATAATCAACCTTCAATGCCGGATTTGCATTTAATTCTGTGCTGTCATCCGACGAACCTGTAAATGTTCTGTTTAAAGCTCTCCACCTGCGGGTATTATTGACTTCTTTAATCTTTTGCACGACTTCAAACAAACGTGGTCTGCCTGGTATTCCATAGCTTTTCAGCGATGGAGATACCGCAAGGCAGATCGTCTTCTCCGTCCGGCTTTGATCTGCAACCACAAGATTTGTCGTTAAAGGATCGCGATTTCGCTCCTTACATTCCACAGAAGCATAGAATGATTTGAGGTCGATCGCAATATAAGCCTTTGTCTTTGTCATCGTTCTATGCTCCTCTATTTGCATAATGAATCAACCATCATAGCGAACCACATCATACAAAACATAAATAAAAAACACAATAGTACAGAACCACACCCAACATTTGATTTCCCATCATCGGATGATTCCTTCTTCCCTTGGCTATGCTTCGATGCATCATCTTCTTTTAATTTGTTATAAAGATAATATTCTCTGGCATTGTCTTTCCAATCTTTTTTCCCATTTCGATCATAGTCAAAAAAGGCCATATTGATCACTCCCCATTCCTTAATCTATTCATGTTTTTTCTATTTACTAGAGCTTGGAAAATATGGGCTTAATACTCCAGCTACATTACTGATTGGCATTGTTTGCAGCCATACTTTCCCAGGGCCTGTAAGTATTGTGTTAAACACTCCTTCTCCACCAAACAACATATTCTTTACACCCGGAACACTTTTGATCTCCATCGTACAACTTGCTGTCATCGCGGCCAAATGTCCAGTGTCTACAACAATCTGCTCTCCAGCCTCTAATTCATATTCCACAACATGACCATCAAATTCTGCAAACATGATACCATGGCCAGATGCTTTCTGCATAATAAAACCTTCTCCGCCAAATAATCCAGCTCCGATCTTTTTATTAAAGAATGCAGATAACTCAACTCCATTCTCACCGGCAAGATAAGTACTTTTTTGTAATATCATTTCCTGTCCAGGTGCAATTTCAAATGCCTTGATGGATCCCGGGAAGCATGAAGCAAAGGCGATCATCCCTTCTCCGCCTTGTGCTGTATAAACATTCTGGAACATCTTTTCTCCTGAAAACGCCCTTCCAAAGATCTTTCCTATTCCTCCATTCGAAGTTGTTTCCATTTTCATATTTGGAGACATCCAAGACATTCCTCCACCTTCTGTAACCATTTTTTCTCCAGATTCCAGATAACAGATAACTACTGGAAGTGTTTCACCTAAAATTTCATATCTCATAATGTTTTCCTCCTTACTCAACATTTGATTTGTTATTCTTCTTTGCATTTACAATATAAATTCCAACACATACAAGTGCGAGTGCGATCAGACTTCCGATATTAAATGCCTGTTTGACTTCTCCCAATACCAATGCCGACAAGATTACACTGCATAATGGATTCACAAATCCGAAGATTGCTACCTTTGACACGTCATTATATGCAAGTAATACAGACCAAAGTGTATAGGCAACTGCAGATACCAATGCAAGATACAACACGACCGTAATTCCACCAACTGTTACATGATCTAAATGTCCACCCATTGCGTTTCCGATTAAAAATAATACAATTCCACCAATAAAAAACTGAGTTCCACTTAATATAACTGGTGATACTTTTTTTGAATAGTAATTGATCAATATCGTGGATGTTGCATAGGCTAACTGTGAAATCAAAACGAATCCTTCTCCCATCATCGTAAAGCCGAAATCCAAAGAATTTCCAAGAAGATTGATCACGACAACTCCTGCAAATCCTAAGATGCATCCTGTTAATTTTCTTCCCGTTAGTTTTTCATTTCGTACGATCAAACATGACATTAGGATAGCGATAAAATTTCCTAAACCTGTAATGATTCCACCTTTCACTCCAGATGTGTGTGCCACGCCGATATAAAAGAAAAAATACTGTCCAACAGTCTGCGCAAGGCAGACAGGAACTGCATATTTTAGAATCTTTCCATCAGGCAGTGTCACTTTCTTTTCACGTATAGAAGCAAAAATCAAGACGAAAAGTCCTGCCAACGCAAATCTTATTCCTGCAAATACAATCTGACTGGCTGTGTTTGTCGTATCTACTTGTAACAGTCGATATCCTGTCTTGATCATTGGAATGGCACTTCCCCATAGAATACAGCATAAACTTGCCAGTGCTGCTACAACCCAGGTCTTTGTTAATGTATGATGTTCTGTTTTCATTATCTTTTTATTTATCCTCTCTTGTATAGTACTATATTTACATCATTTTATCATATTTTCATATCTTATCCAATCCATACATCATCGATATACAACAAAAGACTCAGAAGTCCACGGCTCCTGAGTCCTTTAAAATTATCATATAGCTATTGCATTACTGCATTCCGTTTGCCGTCTTATATTTATACAGCATTTCGGCATGATTCTGTTCTTCTACCTGAATGTCTGCCATCAACTTTCTAAGATCACTATCCCCAAACATAAATACATTTGTATTATACTCTCCGGAAACCAATTTCTCTGTTCCAATTGCATCAGTTGCAAGAAATGCATCATGCATCTTATCTTCGGACTGGCTCGCTGCTGTATAGATTGCTCTTGGTTCATAGTCTCTTCCATCACTGTCATTGCAGTCACTTGACGGTACTGTTCCATCTAAGACCTGTGTGAGTGAATCGTAATGTGTCTGCTCTTTTTTGTGTAACTGTTCAAAAAGATTTTTAAGTTCTGGATCGATCGCCTGCTGTGCGTATTTTTGATACTTTTCTATGCAGCTTTTCTCCTGTGTTCTTAGGTTTTCAATTGCTGTTCTTTCTGTCTCTTTTAATACCATGATATGAGTTCCTTTCTACTTTGGAAATTTTTATGATGGTATTATCTGCTGTTTGATGCATTTCTATGCAACAAATGGCGAAAATTTAATATTCAATTACATTGAAATTCCATCGTACCATCCGTCTGTAATTCTGCTTGATCGGATAAGTAAAATTCCAAAGTCATAATATTTTTTTCATTCAATTCCAGTTTTTTCACTTGATACTTTACCATTTCACTCACAGAAAATTTACCATCTTCTTTATAAATTGTTGTCAAAATTCCTTCTGTCTTTCCATTGTTGCTTTGTAATCGGATATTTGCAAATCCTCCGGAACTATTTTGCTGTAACAATGTTATCGTTGTTGGTTTTCCAGCTTTTGTTTTTTCATAAAATGTTTTCAATTTCTCACCATGACTTGTCTTGGATGGTTTGAATTTTACTGGTGCATTTTTTGTACTATGTTTTTCTTCCCCAATCTGGGCAACAGGATAACCTTTGGATGTTAATGTATCATATAACGTTTGTAAGTCTTTTTTTGTAACTTTATTCTCATTGATTTTTATGTTTTGACAAATGTCTGAAATTTGCTTAACTTCTTTTTGTGCTTGAGCTTTTTCTCGCTTTGTTATCACCAATGGTTCCCACTTTTTTGTCTTATGATCTGTTTGTTTTGTTGTTTCTTTTATATTTGATGATCTACATGCTGTAAGTGTTATGACACTTGCGAGTAACAAAATAGCTAGCATTAATCTACTACATATATTCTTCGGATATTTTCTTTGCTTTTCTGACCACATATTCTTCTGCCCTTTTAAAATTCTTATGAATAATCCCATATTTCATACCCCTGTCGATTTGTTTTACTTTGATTCCTGTATATTTTGAGGCTTCCTTACAAATCTCTTCGGATCCGTCAATCGCCGATACATTATAGTTTCGCTTTAGAAAATATTTTGTATCACGACCAGAACCGCACCCAAAATCTAAGATGAATGCGCCCGATGGAAGATAAGATAAAAATTTATTTTGTATGTTTGTAAAATCTACGGATCTTGTTGTTTGTATGAATGATTTAGTGTATTTGTTATAATAATTTATGGTTTTGTTGTTCATTGGAATCCTCTCTTAAGTACATTCTAATAACCATTTGACAGCTTTCGCTAATCTCTTTTGGGCATCAGCAAAATGTCCGCCGCTGTTAAATTCTAATGTTGTATGCTTTACCTTAGGATCATTGCGCAAAATTTGTTCCTGTGTTCTAGTTCGATCTCCAACTCTTGCCATGACCGGATTCTTTGTTTTTTCTTCTTTTCCTCCAAGGCTTAAGTAGATATTGCTTTCATGCTTTATTTGATGATGCAACACATATTCATCCCATTGTTCGAACCATAAAGAACCGGAGCAGCTTGCAATTGCTGAGAAGATATCCGTTTCATATGCTGTCCATAGAGCAAACAATCCTGCAAGGGAATATCCGATCAGATAAATTTCTCTGTCTACCCCGTAATCTGCTTTTAATTTCGGAATCAAATCATTCATTAACCATTGTAAAGTCTTTGGACCATTTCCTTTGAAATCATCATCTCCGAAGGCAGCAGGTGACTTCCATGGAGAAAAATCACCATTCCAATCTTTTACCTGAAATGCACAGAAAAGAAAATCCTGATCATTGACTGTCTCCATCAGACAATCCCACATATGTGCTATTTCATTTCCACGATGAGGATACATTCCCCATAAAATGATCGGACCGCCGGAACCATTTTGCTCTATATAACATGTTTTCTGTCTTATCTGTAATTTCTGCATAAATACATTCATCTCCATAAGTTTTTCTGCTTTTAATGGATTTATTTTCATGAATTTTGTCTTATTCCCTAGTTGTAGAATCCTCCAGTTCTTCTAACGCGTCCATATAATTATCCATCCATTCCATCTGCCATTGTCTGGGGTCTGTTTCTGATATCTGGCTTAACGAATCGATTTCGTCAAACATTCCAAGATTCTCTGCCATATCTAGCGGAAACAAAGTTTCATCTGGACCGATTATTACCTGATCTCCAATCCCTAGATTCCTGTCATAAGCTGTTAATTCTTCCATTGAAATTTCTTCTGGTTCATCCATAGAATCTTCTTTTACATAAAAAGTTAACATTGGAATTTCTGCTTCTTCTGCTTCTATTTTTATGATCGTATAAATTGGTATTTCATTCATTATCTTATTTTCCTCAATCATATCACAATCCCCTTGCAATGATCAATTTCATGCTGTATGATCTGTGCTGCCCATCCAGAATATTTCCCATGCTGCTCTTTAAAATCCTGGTCCAGATAATCTACTTCTATCTCCTTATATCTCTTACAAGGTCTCACTCCATCCAAAGATAAACATCCTTCTTCTGCCTCAAATACGCCTGATTTCTTTGTGATCTTCGGATTGATCATTGCAAACTGAAATGGTCCAACTGCTACTACGATAATGTTCTTTTTAACGCCGATCATATTTGCTGCCATTCCAACACAATGATTCAAATTAGCTCTTAGTGTATCTAACAGATCAACTACTACCTGCTGATCTGCTTTTGTTGCATCTGTTGATTTCTGTGCTAGAAACAGTGGATCTTTCATTATGTCTTTTATCATTTTATTTTTACCTCCTTTATTTCCTTTAAAAATTCTTCTGTAGAAATATATAAATTTTCTAATACTGGTATCAAATATTTAGATGACTTGAGTCTGTCTACTGCCCATGGTTTTGATGTGCAATAGTTTGTCCCATTTGTTGTCTTGTGTATCGTTCATAAATTGATATTCCTGCCTTCCTGTTTCAATTATTGCAGCAATCTAAAAGACCCAGAAGTCCATGGTCCCTGAGTCTTTTAGAAAATACATTATAATGGTCCTAATTGGTATGGGTAACAACCTAATGGTTATAATGCATAATCTTGATTGTTTGCTGTTAAACTAAGCTTTTCTGCTAACTCTTCATTCAATACCATTATTTCAATATTCCAAATTTTTCTAATCTGTAATAACCTGGCTTTTAATTCTGCAGATGGTCCTACTAACCAAGCAACATCTTCAGCATTCTTAATTACCAATACAAACTTTAATTTCATATTTTTCATTTCATCTACAAATTGTAAGCTATCTCCAACCTCTGAAATATCCGGATATCTACCTAAAATAGAAGCTAAATAAATATGTAAAGATGCAATAAATTTTTCTACTAGTGAAGAAAAATAAACTTCAAATTTATGTTCTTTCTCCTCTGTTTCATGCCGTTTCTCCGCATTAGGACAACTTTTCTTTGCTTCTAAAAATATAATACTGTCCTCTTTATATTTTAAAATAAATTCTACTGTCTTAATTCCATCACCAAGATCCCTATAAATTTTAGAATTTTCAATATGAAACAAGTTAGATTCATCAAATTCTCCAAAATTCATTTCCGATTCTGTTATTACTTTCACTATAATACCACCCCAATTTCTTCTCTATAAAGTTGACGAAAAGTATCCATAATCGTATTATGTTCCAGTAATTCAAATTCTTTTGCAATCTCACATTGCACTTTACTCATTTCATCTTTATACAGCGAAATATACTGAACATTACTGTCAGATTTCCGTTTTATTTCAATATACTTAGATAAAAAATAATCATGTGTTGAAACAAAAATCTGTACACCCTCTTTTTCCAGCATAATTAATAATTCTGCCAACACAGGAATATATTTCGGATTAATATTAGCCTCTGGTTCATCCCAAAATAATACAGATCCTTTCTCTAATGTTCCGTTCTTAATAAGCTGCCATAATAGAGCTATCTTACGTAAACCTTCTGCAACTAAATTAAATTCTAATTTTGCTTGTGTACCTGGTTTTAAATAAAAACGATCTTCATGTAAAGTAACTTTTCCACTGCTAATCTGTTGTAAAATCTTTAAATATTTCTTCCTTGCAGCGGAATCTACACCTCTGGAAATATCAATTTTAGCAGCTGCAATAATATCTAAATAGGTGTCATCAAATTCTACATTTCCCATCTTCACTGCTGCATCTAAATTCCATGCATTGGATAAAATTTCTTTTGCTGGAATAAACACACTTGTGAGATCAGACATTTGCTTTTCCCATTTTTCCTCTGTTGTAATCTCCGCATCCCATTTTTTGGTTTTCGTTGAAAATGTCATTCCAATCTTTGCTGTGTCTGATCCTACGGATACTTTTGCTGTATTTTTCCCATTTTTCTTTCTATTTACTAATCGTCCAATACTTGACTGATCTGGTCGAAAAAGCATAGTTGTTTTCTGTGAAAATGATACATCGTGTTTAGAAGCCTGACATGCTGCATAAGCTAATTTCATAACATGAGTCTTTCCCATACCATTCTCGCCTACTAGTATATTTAATCCTTTATTAAATGGAATTTTTATATCATCAAATACCGTAAAATTATCCGCCTCTATATTTGTTAATGGCATTTTCATCACCTCATTTATTATTTTGCTCTAGATTTTTGTGTTAAAAAGTGTATCTAAAGTTACATAATTTGTTGTATTATATCCGTTTTTCTTATATTTTATTTCATATTTTGTAACTATAGATGCATATTTATGATTATACATGATTTATTATTTTTCGTCTATTTATATTCATCTTCATTGAGCAATATTGATCAAATATTTAGATGGCCTAAGTCTGGCTACTGCCCAATCTCAAAAATCATAATGCGTTCTCTCTCACTATTTCCACCAAACAAATCGGAACAATCAATTTCATCGGTAAACATCATCTCATCCACCGTCATCAGATATGTAAGATATTCGTCAGATGGATAATAGAAGAAACATAAAATCTGTCTTGGATGTTCATAGTATGATTCCATGATCCTTGCCATCACTTTTCTCAAAATCTCTACGGAAAATGGATTAAAAAAATAGATGCGGTCTATCTGTTCTGGGAGTTGAAATTCTTCTGCATTCGCTAATGAAAATGATACCCTCTCTTTCGATATGGCTTCTTTCTTATTTTCCATTACTTTCTCATAAATGCGTTCGTCATATTCAACTCCGAGGCAACGGCATCTTGTCTGGTAGGATAAGAAAAAGTCTACTCTTCCTTTACCACAGCCATAATCTAAGAGCATATTGTTCTTCCTTATAAGTCCTGTATTTGCTAATCGTTGCAGTACAGAATATGGAGTTGGTTCGTATGGATAGCGGTATTGATCGGATTGAGAGTCGTCTCTGCCCATGGTTTTGATGTGCAATAGTTTGTCCCATTTGTTGTCTTGTGTATCGTTCATAAATTGATATTCCTGCCTTCCTGTTTCAATTATTGCAGCAATCTAAAAGACCCAGAAGTCCATGGTTCCCTGAGTCTTTTAGAAAATACATTTTTAAATCCAATTGCAGTCTCCACCCGTGATAGCAAGGCTTAGTAAAGCATCCATCTTTTCGACTTCTTCTTCACCCTCGATTTTCTGAAGTAACTGCGCAGTATCTAAAATATCTTCCATACTTTCATCTGGTCCAATCTCATAGTCAATCTCTGCCTCACAGTCTGGACATGGAATCTTCTCCATCGTCTGTAATGAGAGGAATCTATTCCCACATTTTTTGCATTCATAATATCCGCATTTTTTTGTTCCATCTGGTACATAATACATTGTTCCTATCTCCTTTTTTGCTTTATTATCACATATTATACATCTAATCTGGTCTGTTGTCTTAGTTTTTTTGTGAGATCACAAGCCCAATAAGGATTAATACAGTTCCAATGATAGAAATCACTGTTATTTTTTCATGTAAGATCAACACGGAAAGTATTACAGTTATAACAGGGGATACGTAAATATAGATACTTGTCTTGATTGCACCAATCCATTTTGTCGCAAGATTCCATAACAAAAATTATAATACGTTCTTTCTCACTATTTCCACCGAATTTCTTGAAAAATAGAATATTCATGCTAAAATAAATGATTGAATTAAGAAATCATTATAAATGAAACAATCGTCAAAGAAGGTAGTATTATGAAATCAAAACTTAAAAATTTTTCCTTACTTACAATCAGCACACTCATTATGGCTGTCGGAATTTACTTCTTTAAATTTGCAAACAATTTCACATTTGGTGGTATCACAGGTATTGCCGTTTTAGTTGCAAAATTCCTTCCTATTTCTGCCAGTGATTTTTCTTTTGTTGTGAATATTTTATTGCTGATCATTGGATGGATCGTCTTAGGTAAAAGCTTTGCTGAAAAAACAGCTTACAGCACGATTCTTTTATCTGTAAGTTTATCTCTTTTAGAGCGAATTTATCCTATGAGTCATCCACTTACCAATGAGCCATTATTAGAGTTGATCTTTGCAATCTTATTGCCAGCGCTTGGTTCAGCAATCTTATTTAATATTGGAGCTTCTAGTGGTGGTACAGACGTTATCGCTATGATTCTTAAAAAATATACAAGTGTAGATATCGGAAAGGGCTTAATGATCTCTGATCTTATCTTTACTCTCGCAGGATTCCTAGTGTTTAACGTCAAAACAGGACTTTATTCTTTGTTTGGTCTGATCATGCGTTCTGCGTTGATCGATAACTTTATTGAAAGTTTTAACCGTTCTAAATACTTTCATGTTGTAACTTCCAATGCAACATGTATTTGTGATTTTATCCAAAATGATCTACAGCGCGGAGCAACCATTGTAAATGCGACCGGAGCCTTTACAGGGGATGATAAATATATTATCCTGACGGTTCTTAGTCCTTCACAGGCAGTGAAACTTCGAAACTTTATCAAAGAACATGATCCAAAAGCTTTTCTTTTAGTTTCTAATACAAGTGAAATTATCGGAAAAGGCTTCCATTCTGTCTAGGATGGACAGCCTTTTCTCTGCTTTCTTCTGGTACAAAATACATTGTTCCTATCTCCTCGTATAATATCTTTTATTGGATTTATTTTACAAAATATTTTTCTTAAATTATCACATACTAAGAAACGAGGAGGTTTCAATGCATGAATAATAAGAAGAAACGAGAACTTACAAACGAAGAAATTGATGAAAATATCTTCGAAATGTGCAATATTTGTTCTACTACGGATTGTACTGGATTGATCCAGGTTGTTCCAAGAACAGAAGCCGAGCTTGAATCTTATGAAGAATTGTACCACTTCCGACCACCGTTTTTACCTCGTGATGATGATTAAGTCGTCATCCATTTTCTCCTGTAACAAGATCTTATGGCCTGTTATGACTATAAGGTCTTGTTTCAATGTCCACTTTCTCTTCTAATTAGTCTGACAAAAAATATCATCTCTTATTGATTCTAACATAATTGTTTGTGGTGTAGCATCATAATTTTCATCCATCCAAGCTACAGACTCATCGTCCAAATAATCAATTCCACTTTTTCCAAACATCTGGTTGATATCCTAGTGTTGATTGCTTTCCATTTCGAACAACTGGTGTCTTGATGACTTGTGGATTTTCTAATACTTTTTCAAGTTTATCTTCATTGGCAATATATTTGATCAGTGCAAGCAAGTTCTGATCTTTGCCTTCCCAATTGATCATATGATCTAAACCACCATTTGCCTGAGCTACTGAATTGAATTCGCCTTTGCTCATGCCTTTTTTCTTCATATCAACAAACTGATATTTGATTCCACGTTCTTTGAAAAAACGTTCTGCTTTCTTTGTTTCGATGCATTTTTTTGTTCCAAATATTTGTATGTTCATGCTGGTTTAAAATCCTCCATTTAGATATGCTCTAGTTTCTTTATCTCATTCATCATTAAGCGCTACAGCCTGTATTTTGCAACTTTTTAACTTCATCTTTGTATTCAGATTTCACAAGGTCCAAACTCAGGAATGCTTAAGTTGCAAAACAGCTTTCTCATCTAATCAGCTTTTATTACACCAGTAAAATGAGACTCAACAATCCTATCCATCTGTGCTGCAATCTCTATAAACGGCAAATTCAGATCAAGTGTCTTAACACTTATCTGACTGCCATGCATCTGATACACATTATCAGGCTGGATTTCTTCTTCCGTCTTAGCATAAAGAATCATTCCTGAAACTGTATTATCTTCTTCTCCAAATTGATAGCTTCGATTTTTTACATAGGTAAAAATCTGATACAAATTGTTTGAATGAAGCGTATGTTTATCAAAATGAACCTGTGTAGTGTGACTGTAATATTTCGCATCAATGATAAGCACTGTATTGCCACGTTGCAAGTGAATATCAGTTTGCATAACCGGCAGCATCGTTCCAACACCATCGTCTAGTACCCACGGAATCTGCGATGCACTAACAGACAATTCTGGATAATGTCTGCTGTAATATTCCAGAATAAATTTTTCATACAGCCTGCACATACGCTGCTCGTCTACAAAGGATGCTAATCTATAGTTACCTGCATCTGTTGTGATCAGCATTCCTTCAATCATCAACTGACAAATACTAACTAACATTCTATATGTTTGATTATTACGTTGAAAACGAATCGATGACCATTTAATTTCTGTCGGTTCTATAGAATCTACATTCGAAAAATACAACATTTTCTTCTTCAGATCATCTTTGTATTTTGCTTTTACTTTTCCGTTTCGCAAAAGAAGCATGACTGTTGTTTTCAAGATTTGATTCAACGTATTATTTTCTGAAAGCTCATCAAAATCACAGGTAAGTACTTGTTTATGCAGCAGTTTATTTTTAATTGTACCTGGCATATTTATTTTACCACGCATAACCGTCAACTCTTCCTGATGACTTATATATTCTCTGTAAAGTCCCTGCTTCAACTGCAGCCCTATGCCCTTGGCTAGGATTGCAGCCAGCAGATTATACATCTCATCAAAAGACTCTACTGCAACATCATCATATGTCTCTTGCTTCAGTGTCTGAAAAGCATAGGAAAGCATATGGTAAATATTATTGATCAGAATACTCTTGTCCTTTGTCATTGAAATACCCCATGCAAAATGTTCTCCCAACGCTGCAATTTATCTGTATCATCAAACCAATACTCTGCTAACATTGGCAATATATCAAAATCAACTACATCTTGCATCCACTCATCCGTACATTCTGTCGTATTACAAAAATAGCTATGTCCAATACAGAATCCTTTACCTAGAGATTTGTCGTTTGCAATTTCTCTGTTTAGTTCCTTAATGCGGTCAATCAACGTATTGAATGTGTCATTTGCAAATGCTTCCTGATATTTAATAAATCCTTCCGAATCAAATCCTGGATCCATATCAAAGAAGCTAAATCGGCGGCGAAGTGCATAATCAATCATTGCCAAACTTCTATCAGCAGTGTTCATCATACCAATGATATGTAAACGTTTTGGAACGGAAAAGCTGAGACCATTATAGGCTAATGTTGTCTTTGTCTCTCGATAGTCAGCCTCAATCAACATCAATAATTCGCCAAAGATTTTACTCATATTGCCTCGGTTAATCTCATCAATGATAAAGAAATAATCTTTATCTGGATGGTTCCCTGCTTTCTGACAGAATCTATAAAAAATTCCATATTTCAGTTCAAATCCATCCTCGACTGGCTTATACCCCATCATAAAATCTTCATAGGAATAATTTTGATGAAACTGTACAAATTCAATGCGGTCGTCATCTTTCTCTCCCATCATTGAATAAGCCAGACGCTTAGCTGCATAAGTCTTTCCAACACCAGGTGCTCCTTGTAAAATGATGTTTTTCTTCCTTGTCAGAACAGCTACGAGACGATCATATTTTGCTTCTGTCATGTAAACCTGATCTAAGAATTTTTCTTTCGAATACTCATCTTTATTTTCCTCAGCTGTTGGCACTGGATTTTCTTCACGGATCAAATCAATAATAAATTCGTATTCATCCTTTGTTAATTTAAATAGACTTCCCTGAATGATACTGAAATATTCCATTTTTTTCAGTTCAGGACAGGCTTTCAATGTTGCAAAATCAATTGGTGATGAGAGTCCTTCTAACTTTTCAAAATATATTCTCTCTCCATCCTGCTCTGCATTTACACGAAATATAGCTACAATTTGCTTCACCGGCGTAGACTCATATCCGATCACCATATCTCCAGCCTTTGCATCAAGGAAGTTTTGGAAGATTCTACGCTTATTCCCATTATCATTAAACAAAGTATAATTCTGAACTTCTCCCACTGGCATACTGGACATACTCCACATTTTTGGATTTGCATTCAAGAACCAGTATTGCTGTCCATCATCTTCTTGAGGCTGTGCATAAAGAGGCTCATTTGTTGAATCTTTCTTGTTCCAATAACGAAAAATGAAAAATCCAACATCTATTGTAAGTGTCCGTAATTCAGGGTCAGCATAGCAAGTCGATGTGATCTGAGAATTAAGCAGATTTCTAAGCTCATCGTCCTGCTGTAATTCTACACATATCTCATCATATAATGCCATGAAATTTCTAATATTATCTACATAAGCACCCTTCTTAAACCGATAGTCACTTTCAAGTTCCGATGAGACAGCTTTTACTTCACTGAATTTGTAGATATAATATTTGTCTGGATAGCGCAGCCACAAATATGCCATGATTGCATTTTCATACTGATAGTGCTGTGCAGCTCCATTTCCGTAGCGTTCTAATAACTCATTTGATCTGTTTTTAAAGATAGCAATTCTCTCACATAAATCCTTACTCTCGTCATATAGTTCCATATACATGGAACGTACCTCTTCTGGAGCAGCCTCTGCAAAACCGGTAATCATTCCTGCTGGAAAGTTATTCGCAGAGGTAAGCAAATTACCAACCTGAGCTAGAGATTTCTTAAGCATCTGCGCAAAATCAGGTGAATTAATATCCCAATTATTCTGGAAGCATTGTACAGCTTCCCATTTGTATTTTTCATTATATATATTCTTCCAATTCTTCTAAAGATACTATTTTTAATTCCATTATTCTTAATTCTCTTTTTACAATTTTCGAACTCAACCCTGTATATTTACAAATATTATAAACAGTACATTCAATTCCTTTTTCTTTTAAAAATTGTATAGCTTTCTTTACTGTGTGTTGTAATCTTGCATAATATTCGCTGCATTGGAATTTCATTTCACACATATAATTGTAAAGTTGATGGTGAATATAACGGTTACTCCACGTAATAAATAAACTTTTTTCTGGATCAAAATTTTCAAGAGCTTCTAAAATTCCAACTATCGCACTATTATATAAATCATAATAATCGTGTCTCGCATATTTATTCCAATCTTTTATATGCTTTTTCACATAATTTGTATGTTGTTGAATAAAATAATTTTTTGCTTGGTCCTTAGCCTTTGTATCTTGAGAATGATATAATTTCATATAATATTTTTCTTTTTCTCTTCTTTGTTCTCTTTCCATCATTCTATCTCCTGTAAGTTCCTTTTTTGTTGTTCCACTTTGTACCGTAAGAAATTAACTCCATCGTCCATTGCCTAGTTCTATCCATTCTGGTTCTTCTATATGATTTCGTAAGGTCCCAGGGAGTTTAGGAACTTACGATATTCTACAACGCCTGCATTTGATTTGTAGGTATAGAATATCTTTCAAATTCAACTACGACATTTAGATCATCATTCAATGCAGCATTTAAAGAATTTTTGTCTTTATTCTTTTATTTTTGTATACATACTGTTGACAAAGTTACTTTCCATGCTATAATGAATGTAGGTTTATAGTGCATTTATGTTGGTATCTGTTTACAGTTGCCGCTTAGCCTGTATCCGTCGTGTGAGTCTCCGTGATGGTGTCTGCCTGCAGATGCTTGAATCACGGGGTCTTTTTATTTGGTCCATAACGGAAATAATCAAATATTCGAATCATTCTATTTAAATTACTTCGATTTGGTGCTTCTAAAGAACTAAGAATATTGGCATTCTCCTCAAATATCATTTCTAAAATTTGTTCATATTGATCAACATCAATCTTATCTTCTGGCAAAAATCCAAGTAAACGAATTGCTTTGAACATATTATCTTTTTCATCTGTCCATATCTCCATTGCCGTTCTTCCCGCAATTGCTGTTTTATTTCGTTTTATAGATGCTTCTGAAACAATTTCATCATATGAATGTGGTGCTTTGCTTTCTGCTAATTCACTCTTAAAATCGGAATTCTTAATATAATACCATACTGGTAATTTCCATGAATTTTGCTTTGCTAATTCTGGATAAACATATTCTAACAACATATCACTTGGGTACACAGAATCATGTAAAATAATGTTGCGATACCACTGTTCTGAATTAACTGCTCTTGCCAATCCATATACACCCGTTGAAGCTAATCCAATACTTAATGCCAACATATTTTCATCAATACGTCCATCATCAAGCGCTGCAACCTGCATAGTTGGTCCCGGCTGTTGTGTTAATGCGAATGTGTATAACTCATCTTTAAATCTTCTCAATAATTTTACTGGGAGCGCTGCTTTTTTTATTGATAATACATCATATAAAATTCCAAAATCTGAAAGTACCACCTTAGTCATTTCTATTACTTTCCCTTTTATAACTAATGAATGAGTTGATACTTCACAATCTTTATAATCTGGCTGATAATCAACAAATACAAATCTTTTTTTCAAAACTTCCACTTTCTCAGGAGGTAAACATTCTACTATGTCTCCAAGAATTCCTTGAATATTTGGATCTGAAATTGAATATCCCATAAAAATAATAGGATATTCCATAAAAATTGTCATTAATTTTGCAGCAAGATATTTTCCTTTATCTCGAAACAATTGATAGTCAGCTTGATTAATAACAATAGAGTCTGGAAAATTTACTGATCCATGAATTTTATAAATTTCTGCTATTCCTTGAAGTTGTGAAAAAACGAGTTCATCTTGTCCTATAAAAGCTTTATATCCTTCAAATAATTTTTCAAAAAAGCAGTCATAATTCGTAGTAATAACCCCAGAAATATTATTTTTAGCAATTTTTAGCAATTTTTTGACTTCATCTTTGTATTCAGATTTCACAACAGATAATGAACTTATGTATTCTGCCATTTCTGCTTTAAAAGGCGATACACCATTTGCAACAGCATCTTGGACTTCTTGCGACTCTGTTCTTATTTTATGTGAATTTTTAAACCATTCCTCATTAAAATCTTTTTCAATATAACCTGCAATTTCTGGTAATTTATCTACATTATCCATTTCTTTTACTTTATTTTCATAATATTGAAATGCAAATTGATCACGCTTCACTTTCTGTGCAAAATATGTCAATAGTCCAATCCAATCTGGCAGTCCATAATATCTTCTAGTGATTCCTGATCCTGCAAATAAAAATGGAGTCGTATTAAATTTTGCTACCACCTCTTCTAATGTCATAAATTATACCTCCACGAATACTTTTGCATTATTTTCTATTTAATGTTATTATAACAGAATAACTAATATATGTACAGAAAAAAGAGAACACCCGTTCTGCACACCTTCAATATACATCAAATTATTACAAATAATTTCTTCCGCATAATATGCCTGTGTTGCAGACAAATTTTTCTCTATAATCTACAACAATTTTTCTATCTGCGTCTGTTTCTTATTAAAAGGCAGTCCAGTAGCTTTTACTTTATCTATAATTCTCGGAATGCCGCTTCCCCAATGCTCGATCATATTCATGTAAACAAACGCGTGAGCAAGAGCTTCATTTCTGATCTTAGAATAGCCTTCTTTCATACGCTCCATCGTTTGTCCGATTGGTAACTTTCCCGGAGAACTTATTTCCAATCGGTTGTTATATACCGCCTACTACCACCTCTTCTTCATGAATGTTTTTGTAAAATGGTAATGTATCTAACCAATATTCATACTGATCTTCATTTCTAAGTTTAAAGTTTATCATATTTATCTTTTCTTCCCTTAGCCTTCTCAACAGGATATTTTCGCTCATTGATCTTAATCTTCTCTTGTACAATTTCATCTAGATTAAGTTCACAAGCATCTGCCATCAATACACAATAATTCACTACATCTGCTAATTCTTCCTTGATTTTATCCTGTTTTCCTTCATTCGACACATCTGCACCGCTCCATTGAAATACTTCAAGAAGTTCAGCTGCTTCCAGCGAAATTGATATTGCAAGATCTTTTGGATTATGAAATTGTTTCCAATCCCTGTCATCTCTAAATTTTAAAATTTTATTTATCGTCTCTTCTCTCATCTTAATTCTCCACTTCTATGTACTGACTCAAATATTCTCTTAGATCATCATCACATACATAAAGAAACGTTCCTTTAATACCTCTTGTCATTAATACATAATAGATATTTTTAATATATTCTAATAATTGTTCATATGTTGTTGACCGTTTACCATTTTGATCAAAATATAACTCTTTACGAACAATGATCTGTTTCGTATTTTTATCGTATCCTATATCTTTACCTAAGATAACAAATGCATAATTTAAATCATACCCTTGTATCGAATGAATACATCCAACTTCATCTATTGCCTCCGGTGTATGCACCCATCCTTCTGTACAATGATTCCACTTGCGCTTGATTCCTTGAATTTCGATGTCTTTTTTCGTTCGATCTTTTTTACTGATCCATGGCCAGGCATATCCTGCAACCATTCTGGATAATCCTACTTCTGTTTCTTTTCGATACATATCCTTTTCAAATTTTGAAAAATCAAGATATATTTTAAGATCGTATTTATCTGATTTATATTTTTCAGTACATGATTCTTCAAATATACTTTTCACAAAATCTATATATGCATTTCCACCTTGTACTCTCATCTGTGTTAATAATGTAAAATAAGAAGTCATACGTTGTTCCAATGAATTCTGCATCTTTTGGTCAAATCGCTGATAATCTATTCCTGATGGACCTACTACCTGCATTGCATCATAGAATAAAATAGTACAATCTGATTGTTTTATAATCCAATCTAATTCATCGGCTTCTGTCGTCAATCCAAGTTTTTCACAATTTTTCTTAAACGAACCCATATAAGATATATTTTTATACTGATGCAAGCGATGTGCTTCATCCACCAATAATATATCATATTTTTTCTTTGTAATATCTGATGGCGATAATACCTGCGATGGTCTTAATCCATAAATACTTTTGAAAATAATTTTCATAGTTTTTCTAAGAGATGTCTGTGGAACAACAAATCCTATTTGCTTGTTTTGAAATTCTTTACAGTCCGTTAGATATTTCATTAAGTAAACTGCTACTATCGTTTTTCCACTTCCTGGCATTCCATTTATTACAATTCGATTTGTATCCTCTTCCCTGATCCTCTGAATAATTGTTTCTACTGCATTTCGCTGATTGTCATTTAATTCTTTATACGGGGAATATTTAAATAAATCAGAGTTTTCAATCTCTTCTAAAGAATGTTTTACCAATTTCTCCCTTTGCAGTTTTCTCCAAAGTAATTCAAATTTCTTATCATATTCCTGTTTTTTATAATATTGTTTATCGGCAATTCCAGAATTTTTATTTGTCACTTGAAAAAGCTCGTCTGCAACAATATATTGTATTAATTTTGATTCATAGTCAAATGTTACTGACTGATTAAATATTTTGGAATAAATAAAATGGACTTTGTCAAAAATCTTTTTTTCTACATTTGAACTATGTTGTGTCATTCTGGTTTTGACATGATTTGACTCTCCAATATATATTTGTTTTCCATTTTCAAGAAGATATAACATTGGCCAATTATCAAGATATTCTTCATTGCCATAGATATTATTTTTAAAGTCGCCTTCTATAATTTTGAACATTGTTATTCCTCACTTTCTACTCCAATATAAAGATTATCCTTATCTATCAAAATCTGAACTGAATCATTGTTTAATCTATTCACTGTATCTATATTTTCAATAAATGGTTTGATAAAATTACTCTATCGCTTAATCAACTGTTCCATTTGCTTGCGGATTTTTCCTATTTCTATATTACCGAGCTTATCTCTTGATGCAATAAGGGTTTCATCCCATGATCTTTTACAAACTGATAAAAGGTATACCAGTAATGGCCTGTAGATTCACATCCTATCATTGCTTCATTTTTTCCATGCTTTATGCATATTTGTGTAATCCAATCATAAAAACTGTTGAACCAATTGATATCAGTTAAAAATCTGAATACTTTTCTTTTCAGCTTTCTTTCCCAGTAATCGAATGCTCTGACATAGTGTTCAGAACTTCCGATATCAACTCCGAGTACTAAAGTTGATTTTATGACTTATTCAATCTTTTCATTCTATGGATAATTCATTATAGGGACCTCCGATAATTAAGATATTTTTCATCCGCCAAGATGATATTTTAATTATACTGTGATGTTTTTGTTTTTGTCTATTGACATTATTTATGAATTACAGGAATGCTTAAGTTTATTCCATAAAGAGTAAAAATCTCTACAAAGCAAAAACACAAGCTTATCATTTATTTCTGATTTCAATAGGTATATCTCTAAGATTACCGCCAATAGCATCTTTAGCCCTCTCTGAATTGCATACTATTGTTTTTATAGATTTTCTATCAAACTTAAAGATATTATAATGGCAATTATTTTTTTCATTATAATGATACTCAGGTAGCATTTCTTTAATATCTGGATATCTTTCCGTTGGAGCAACTGTAGTAATCAAAAATCTATATTCTTGCTCATCTTTATACTGATTATCCACATTATCTGCTTGTTTATAAAAATTTCCAATATACATCAAATGTTGAAGTATATATTCCATTTTAACACTATCATTAATTTCCGTTTCATTTGCCATTATTAAATCTTTGATCTCATTTTTTATTATTTCGATCTGCACATCTGTATCATATATAATTTTTGAATGTTTAATATAACTTTCATCTTTTCTTTCTCCACTGGCAGTATAAAAGAACAAACTATTCACAAATGCTTTTTTATCAAAAATAATATTATATCCATTTTCTCTTGCATAATTATCCCAAAGATATTCCGAATCAGTATTTAAACACATTGACAAAACAGCTGTTCTATGATTACTAATAAATTCTTCAATTTTACTATCACTCCCAATCAAATTACATACACATTGTTTTTGCTCGTTAGAAAAACAATCTATCGCTGAAATAATTTCATTTATGCGTTGCAATATCAATCTTCCTTCACATTTATCTCCAAAATCTCTTATATCGGTAGCCCAAAATTCACCATTACAGATATTACTTAACGCATTTAAATTTGATGTGTAATGACTCAAATTAATAATATCCTCTGTATCGTTTTTCTTTATGCAACTATAATCATTAAATCTTTTTATAAATTTTTCCATTCTTTACCTTAGTCTTTATTAAATCTATATTTTCAACAGTCTATAACATACTTTAAATACTACGATCCTCATAATACCAAACTATTTCTTCGTTAAGCTTATTTCGTCTATTCTCCGATTTTTGAGGCTGTGAAAATCAATACTATCATAAATATATATTTCTCTATTTTTCTCGTCTTTTAGGGATTAATGGTTTTTTCAATGTAGCTGAATTATCTATGATATCCTCTACTACATCATCTGCACTATTATGTTTCTTCATCCATAATTGCTCTTGAAGTTTTAATCTATCTAACAAAAATTCATGTCGTTTAGAAAATTCATCAAATATTTCACTCCACTTTAGTACATATATTTTTGTCTTTCCATTATCAACCCAATAAACAAGATGTTCTTCCCCATGATTTTTATTATTTTCCAATTCTCCCTCAAGGAATCCACTTGTATTAAAATGGTTTCCAACTAAATAAAATGTCCATTTTGCATTTCCCATATTAAAACGATCATCTTTTCGAATTACTTGCAAGTATTTTTTTACTTGTGATAATTGCTTTTCGCCTAGCGATACTGTAGGCCTTTTTAGTTCAACCACTACATTTTCTGTTAGCTTCCCTTTTCTGTCCTGTCTAATCATATAAAGATCCATTTCTTTATTTTTATCTTCATGATCAATATTAACATCCTCTTCTTTTCCTGTAGTTTCTAATATTAATCCTTTAAGTGCTAATTCAAAATCAGGTTCTGCTGCTGTAATCAAATTATACTGTTCTCCAAATAACCAATAATGATTTTCTACAATTTCTTGAATATGTGGCACTTCTTTTGCATAAAGTCCTTTGTTAAAAACCAACTCCTTTAACCCTTGAATTACTTCTTGACGATCTTCAATCATCTTTATCAATTTAGTAACATTTGACAATGAAGTATATTTTAATACATCTGAAAGTTCTTTTATTTCTTCGCTATCTAAATCAATTACTTGTTTTAATACCTGAAATAAATTATCTTTATCTTCCGCATCCATTATGAGTTTTAATAAACCAATTGTAATTTTCTTATTATCATCACTTAAATTAGTAAAAATTTTAGGTTGTACAGTATATAAAGTACTAACTAAATTGTCCAATTCTTTTTTTCGATAAGTATCAATAACATTATTTTCTTGAAATTCTGGATAAATTTTTGAATCCACTAATTTATTAATAAACTCATCTGACGCTTCTTTTAAATATTTTCTTCTAAACTTATATAAATAATCATTAATTGCTTTCATCAAATTCTTATACTCTTTTTGACCTCTGCTTGAAAAAAGATTTAACTGACCATCCATTTCCTTTTCAAAATAAAAATCATCAAAATATTTACTTTTTATATATACACTATGAAAAAATTCATCTGATTTTTTATTAAGCTTCGTTGGTTCTTTATATTTTTCCATATCATTTGAATCTATGTAATAAAATTTTGAAAATTCTTTTCCAAGTTTCTTATTCCACTGCACAATTGTGATTTCATATTCATTAGCTAATTTTATGTCTGGAAAAAATTCTATTCTTTTCTCTATAATATCTTCATATGAAACTTTTTCCCCATCAATTAAAATTTTAAATTTTCTATTTTTATTTAACTCCAAAAACCAAAAAAATTCTTCTTTAATTTTTGTCACAATCTCTTCTTTTGAGAATTCCTGAAGCTGCGTAAAAACAACTTCTGTTCCTGACCGCTTATTTGTAATTTCTGGTTTTTGTCCTCCATTATCATCATATTTATTTAAAGATTCCTTTTCCATTTCAATATAATATTCATAGTTATTTCCAACTTTTTCATATACCGTATTCCACCTTGCACTCTGTGCAAATGCAAAAAAAGTCAATCTTCCTATTCCTTGTCGCCCATGCGGTAGTGTATGGTTAGCTTTTTTTGAATTCCCAGCTTTCTTTGAATCATTAAATGGTTTAAATTTATTACCAAGTTCTTCATAAGCAATCCCTGTACCATTATCTATAATCGAAATTTTATCAATTAATCTTAATTGATTTGTATGCAATTTTATTTCTATTTTATTTGCTTGAGCATCAAATCCATTCCATATATATTCACATAACGCATCCAATGGTTTAAAATTTTTCAAATTTTTCTGTATACCTTCTGTAGTAATTGATACTTCTTGCATAATTTTTCTCCTATTCTCAAACAAAATCATATAAAACTTATATTATAATTACACTGTTAATTTTTCCAACTTTTATTATATTTTCTCATAGTATTCTTAATCTATATAATAATCATTTCTTTTATAATATCATAAAATTCATTCATGCCTTATATTTCATTCTTTCATAACTCTCTTTCAATTTTTCACAAACAAAAGCATTATAATACTCTGGTTGCATTTTCAAGTTAGTATTTTTAATATCATCAATATTTTTAAATCGATTCATAAACTGCAGAAGACCAATAAAAGCAATCAAATCATCTGAATAAATTCCCGCATATGCTTTATACCAATAATTATTATTTACACAAATTACCCGATAAAATTTTTTATATAAATCAAGCTGTCGCTGATTCAATGCAAACCATCCAGAATCTAAAAGAATCTTCTTTACTCTCCCTGTCTTATAATCTCCTCTTAATGAAACCTTTAACGATTGCATTAATCTCGATATTAACCCAATAAGCATATCAGCCATTCGGATTCCAATACAATTTTTAGAATCTTCTTCAATAACATTTTTTAAACCTACTTCTATTGCAGAATTCAAAGTATGTGATTTTTTTCCTTCTCTATCAATTATCAATTTATAATCTTCTATATTCATTTCTGTTAACAGTTTTTCAAAGCCATCAAAAGATGCAAAATACGACCAATCTAATTTTTTTGGTACTTCCGTATCATTAAGCAATATCAGTATTTGTTGAAATGCTGTATTCTCCTTTTCTTTTAGAATATTATTAGATTGGTTTATAATAATTCTCTCTTTAAGAAAAGAGCATAATTCTTTTACAAATAATTTCGGTTCTTTATAAATTGCTTCTATTACTTTTTTTGGCTGATATACATTTATAGCCTTGATGATAGAATATTTCATAAAATCGATATTCACCAATACAGAATTATGGTAATTTATAAACAATTGACTAATAATATATTCTATTTTACTAGACACAGAGAAATATATAATAACTTTCTTGTCAAATAACGATATAAGATCTTCATAAAATCCAATAGTATGAGAATTAAGTGATGCAAAACCAAGTCGAAAATCTTTTGTCTTCATAGTCTGGCTCTTTAATTCTCCATCCTTTTTTCTATAATCATACTTCGATTCAAATGCAACATATCTATCAGAAACATATTTATTTTCTTCTATTTTCCATCCTACAATTCCGGTTATAAAATTATCATGATAATTTGTCGCCGTGACAGTCTCATAATTAATTTTTCTACTATGTTCTGTTTCGTCATAGAAAAAAACATGCTTCATATACTGTTCTCCTTATTTTTTTCCATAATATTCCATATGTTATTAATCGCTATCTAAATGCCCAAATAATTCAATACCACATGTCTTTAAAATATCGTAGATTTTATTCAATCTTAATTTTATATTTCTTGTGAATTACAGAAATACTAATTTTTATCGAAATTCATAGTCCATCTCTTTAAAAAATATTCAATTAAACTATTTAAGATATTTATTATTTTATCACACTATAATTCATATGACAACGAAAAAGCCATTGCCAATCAGATACTATTTGTATCTAAAATGCAATGACTTTCTTAAATTCATTTCTTCTCATTTTATGAGCTGTTGTTATGAAGTTGAAGCCTCTAACTTTACAATTGAACACTATTTTAAAAGAATATCTCGAAAATTATCATGAACAATCTTAATAATATCTGGTTCGTTATAATATCGAGCAACTAATTCATATATTTTTATCAAATTATTAAATGTGTACTTTTTCCCATCAATCTTTGTGAATGGTCCATTACTTTCAATCTACTCCCTTATCCTCTGATCACTAGAAAATTTTATATCATCATATTTTCCTTATTTAACTGATTCTTCCGCTACCATTTGCACTTGCTCATCTCTCTCAATTTTTCGATAATCCACAGTTTTTTTGAACACATTTCCCTGTAAATCACTACCGACAATGCACGCATCACAGCATCATACTTACTTTTGTCTTCGTGTCTGATTTTGTAAGGTCCAAGGAGCTTAAGCTTTCAATTATTAAATCCATAAAGAACTCTATTCTCCAAATCCAAAGTCTGTTACCTTTAAAGTTCTACAATTCTCTGATACTGTTCGAACTGTAGTAGACGGAATTCCATTTGGTGCATTTACATTTACTTCCAAAGTCAACTAAGAAGATTATGAAAATCTAGCTTTATCGTCATTTATAAGTCTAAGCTTATTTGTTTGCTCTTTAATATCTAAACAATAATTATCCATCACATAATATTTAACTTTTTGTTTGGCAGTAAAAAAGAAAGAGAGACTTACAGCTGTTTGTGATATCTCAAAATGTCCATGATATGATTTTACTTGTGTCCAAGGATTGATCATTTCATTGTCCATATAAGTCTTTGATTTGGGCTGTCGCATTAATGATTAAATAAATCATAGATGCGGCAGCATCTTTTTAACGTTTTTTAACAAACGCTAATCATTATACTTATAAAAATTTAAAAATAGCGTACTTTAATATACCTTCTAAATATTTAGAAGAAAAATAGCAATTATATTTTGAACTTTCAAAAATTCTTATTTCTTTAACGCAAACAGATGTTGTCCTGTTCGGCCATTCTGTATCTTATGATGTAGCTTATTTATATTATATCCGATTGCAAGGATCACACTTTGTGCAGTCACATTTTCTTTCCCTCTATAAAGATATCTTCGAAAATTCATATCTTCTTTTACGTTCGCAAATGAGCCTTCTGCCTGTATACTTCGGTTCATCCTCAACTGGTTACCATATTCGCTGATGATCCTTTTTACATTTTCTTCCCGTTTTTGTTTCATCACTTTTGATACATAGAGTCTTTTTTCTCTTTTTTCCATCGGAGTCTTACAGTTATTCCCCTTGATACACTTTTCTTTGAACGGACATCCTTTACATTCATGGCATTGATAAACAGTCACCGTCCGGAGATATCCAGTTGCTGTCTTTTGTTTTCTCTGATATTGGACTGTTAGCATTTTCCTGTTTTGACAACGATAACTGTCTTTTTCAGGATCATATTCCATGTTTTCCATTTTCCCGATATCTTTTTTATATTTTCGTGTTTTTGAAATCTCATAATTCATGGGTTTGATAAAAGATGACTGCCCATTTTTCTCTAAAAACAGATAATTCTCTTCACTTTCATATCCTGCATCTGCAACAATCTCCTGATATCGAAAGATGTTTTTCCATATCTTTTAGAAATGGGATCAGTGTTCCAGTATCTGTTGGTTTGGCACTGATATCGATCCATGTGATATATTCTGAATCGACACCATGCTGTAGATTATATGCAGGCTTTAACTGTCCATTCATCATGGCATCTTCTTTCATACGCATAAATGTTGCATCAGGATCTGTTTTTGAATAACTGTTCCGGGTTCCACATAAATGGATCTTTTTTATATATTCTTTTAGTTTTTGAATATATGATTCCAATGTTTCTATCGACCGCTGTAATGGTGTTTTACGTTTTCCTTTTCCATGAACAAATGAAATATCCTCTTGTTTTTTTATCCGATAAAGTTTCTTTCTCATCCTTTTTAAAGTATGCAGAGAGATCTGATCATGATAAACGATCTGAATCCCATAAAGTACTTCGCATTCACGGATGAGGTCTGAGATCTTTTCAAACAGTTTCTGACAGTTTTTTGTGACTGATCTTTTCCATACAAAAGTATATTTATTCGCAACAGATTCAAGTTTGGTTCCATCGATAAAAACACTCTTTCCAGAAATCTTCCCGATTTCTAAAAGAATATCGCTTACTTCAGCCAGAGTATTTTTGGAACACTTTGAAAAATGCAGAGAGATAAAACGAGCGATCGTTGCATGATCTGGAACAGGTTTTCCTTCCAAAAGATACATGAAATTGATATCTCTGTGACATGCAGTTTCAATATCTCTGCTAGAATAGATTCGATTCATACTGGCATAAATGATAATCTTAAACAGTTGTCTTGGGGACGCCTGATTTTTCTTTATCTTTCCATAGGTTTTATAAAGATCGCTGAGTTCCATTCCCTCCACAAAAGCACTCAGTAGGCGGACCGGATCATCTGCTGGGATTAAAATTTCAAGATCCAGTGGAAGTTTGATTTGATAGTACAGAGAAGATAAGGTATAATCTTTCTGTAAGATTTTGTTTTTGTTCATATTTAAATCTTACACCAAGAGCCGGGCTTTGCGAAGCCCGGCTCTTATTCTTTTTTGCAAAAAAGACTGCCACATAATGCGACAGCCCCATATTTTTACTTAATAATCAACTTTAATTCTTTCAATGCATAAGCTATCGCTGTGGCATTTTCATATCCGAACTGTTCATCACTCCCAAAAATGGATTCATGATTCCAAAATACATCATCCAGATAGGAAAGTTTACATCCTGTATGCCATCCGGGTATACATAAGAATGATCCGTTTTGATGGCTTCCAAAGATGATATGAAACTGTGATCCTTCCGCAGATATGACAGCTTCATATGGTTCCTGATCTGTGTTTATCGTTTTAATACTTCCAGCTTTTTCTGTGACTTCTGTATCTTCCGGGTCATCTCCAAAAAATTTCACAACCGGATATTTATAAGAGAATATCATAACTGTTCACCACCATTCAGTATTTTATGATCACTGACATAAAGAACATCCTGATCATCTATGATCCTCAGCCCCTGCTGGTATCCATACATCAGTGCCTTTTCACAGATCCTGTTAACAAGTCTCGGGATCCCTGATGATATTCGGGAGATCTCATCCATTGTTCTGCGGCTGAACAGTTCCTTTTCTCCAACACCTGCATATTTCAAATGAGACTTGATATATCTTTCTGTTTCAGTTCTGTCCAGATGGGGTAGAACACAGTTGATATCGATCCTCTGTCTTACTGCATCATATCTTTTCAATCGAAGTTTGTCTTCCCATAATTCTGTCTGTCCGACAAGGATCAGTGCCATCGGACTTACGGAATCAAAGCGATAGTTCAGCAGAAACCGGAATTCTTCGATCGTTTCTTTTTCTAACAGATGTGCTTCATCCAGCACACATACCACGCGTTGTTCATGAACTCCACGTATGATCTCGATCTCTTTTTGCAGCTGTCTTTTGGCATCCCCTCGATAAAATCTTGCTTCTAATCCCAACTGATCAAGCATTCCTTTATAACACCATCTTGGTGTCAGCTTTGAATCAGACAGATATAAAAAGATATATTTTTCTTTCGGCAGACTTGATGCAAACTTACGGATCAGGGTTGATTTTCCACATCCGGCATCCGCTGTCACAACAGCAAACAGCTGACGGTCTGCAACATATGCAAGTCTTCCGAGTGCTTCTGTCATTGCTTTTGATTCATAAAGGGCTTCTGATGGTACATTTCTGGAAAAAGGCTGGTGTTTCATACCATAGAATTCTCTATACATGATCAGACACCTCCTTTTTGTAACCGCCAAAAGAGATCGCATCTGCCCAGCGTTTTACGGATTCTGCATATCTTTTCTCCAGTGCATCCAGAAATCGGGATGTTTCTGGTATCGTTTCCTGCATATGATCTGGAAGGATCCGTGGAGCATTGCAATAATCCCGGATCTGAAGAGGCTCTGCCTGAAATGGTTCGATCCCTTCCTGACTGACTGTTATGATCTGTGGCTCAGCCGGATCATGATCCATTCATGGCTTCGATCTTCTGAACGCATGATCCGTTTGCAATAATCACGAAACAGTAAAAATCCTTTTTGACACACAGGACATAAAAATTCATTACTCTCAGATAAAAATATGTTGTCCTACACGGGTATAAACTGATACAATATACATGGTTGCAAAACCTTGGTTCCAGAGGACGATCTTGCAGGAAGGTCTCTGGAACCTTTCCTTTTTTGTTGATGAGGATAGTATACTAATCAAGGTAGGGATATTCAAGAACTATATGGACAGTGAAATGATCAATCCTTGGACACAAGTAAAATCATATCATGGACATTTTGAGATATCACAAACAGTTTGCTAGGAAAATGAAGTAAAGTACTAGCATTCTATTATTCTAGCAACACCCTAAGATAAAGCGCTTACAAGAAAACAAGTAAAACAGCACAAATCGCTGCAAAATAAAAATCATCCAGAAAGCCCTGATTTACGAACTTTTTGGGTGATTTATTCCTTTCCATCCAACTGTCAAAGATGGGCATATATTTCTTGTTTGAGTGTATTTTCTTTGAAATTGAAAATTTATTTTTATAGGTTTTGCATATTCTACTATGTCAAGATTTATCACAAATTAGTAGCGAAGTCTCCTATCTATTTCTTTAAATTTCATAGCAGGTCTCCAAGCCCTATTTCCAACAACTCCGCCGCAACTTCAATATTCTTTATCCTCATCAAATTATCCCAAACATCTTCTTTTCCAAGTAAATTCACTCCTCCATGCCAAACCAATTCATCGTCAATTACTGCAAATCTTTCTTCAACTTCATCTTTTAAATATATATCCACTCCCTGAGATTTCATTCTTGTAATAAGTTCATATAATATCTCTGGATTTCCATACATAGTACTTTCTGGATTTCTTGTAATCACACGAATATTAACCCCAGCTTCTTGCCTTTGTTTTATCAAATATAAAAATCTTTCTATTTTATCCTGATAAATATCTGGACTTGATATTACAACGCTTTTATCAGCTTCTACTATATCCTGTTCAAATTTTTCTGAATAATTTCCTGAATCATAAATAGCATTGATATTTTGTTTTACTTGGAAATCTCCTGTCCATAATGTAAAACCGGTTCGTTTATATGTTCGTAATCGTTTTATGTACATATTATCAAAAAATTTTATATGTGAATCGATATAATCATAAACATAAACTGCTTCTTTTCCTTCGTAATCTCTATTTAACCTTCCAATGTACTGTTCCAATCTTCCATCAAACGAAACAGGTGCTGCAAGCATTAGTGTATCTAGCCTTGGGCAATCAAAACCTTCTCCAATTTTCTGCCCTGTCGCAACTAGAATTAATGACTCTTCTTTCTTCACCTGTTTTAAACTCTCTCTTATCTCCAGATTTTGTCGATCTGTATTATCTCCATATAAAAGGAAAATATTATCTGCCACACCTTCCAACATTTGATAAAGAACTTTTGCATGTTCCTTATGTCTCGTTAATATAATTGGTGTTTGTCCTAAATGAACGCTGGATTTTACATCTTCTGTTATCATTTGATTTCGAGCATCATTTTCACTGATATTTTGATATGCCTTATTAATGTTTTGTTTACTTTCTTCAGTTTCAATTATTCTTGTGTATCTTGGTATAAAATAGTGTCCTATTCCTTGTTGTTTTGCTCTGTCTAATGCAGTAAATTTATGTCTTTGAGGACCTAATAGCATATATATTATACGATCAAGATGATCACCTCGTTTTGGTGTAGCTGATACTCCATAAACATATTTCGCATTAATCTTTTGCAGCAACTGTATTGATGTTTTAGAGGCTGCATGATGGCATTCATCCATAATTACCATTCCATATGAATTTAACATATCTTGATATTTTCCTTTTGAATACATAGAACCCACCATTGCTACATCTACAATTCCTGTCAGTGTATTTTTGCTTCCATGTAAAATACCAATCACACTTTTTCTCTGTCTCTTTCTTCCACTCTTCGTTTCATAAATTGGTGGTTTCTCATCAATATCCAAAAACTTATTCAACTCTTCTACCCATTGAAGTAATAAATCTTTACTCTGCAACAAAATCAATGTATTTACTTTTCTTTTGGCAATCAAATAACTGCATACAACCGTTTTACCAAAAGCTGTCGCTGCATTTAAAATTCCATCAGAATGATGTAATAATTTTTCTGCTGCCTCATTTTGTTCTTCTTTCAACTTTCCTTTAAATTTAACTCTGATCGGATGTCCTTTTTCTCTTTCATCAGAAACATCATAATCAATACTAGCCGTTTTACATTGTTCTATTACTGCTTCTCGTAATCCTCTTGGAATTTGAATATATCCGTTGATATCTTTTCCCAGATAAACAACACTGTAATTATAATAATTGGAATATCCCATACGTTTATTTTTATAAAACTCTGGGTTATCAAATGCTGCCATACTTCGGATCTGATTTTGTAATCTTGGCATAATATTTAATGTGTCAATATAAACTCCATCACTTAAAACAATATGTAAATTCCTTGTAACATCTGCTTTTGAAAACGTTTGTTTTTTCTTCCATGGTTTGGGTCTGTCTTTTAAATTATCATTGTTAGCAATTCCTTGATATTGTATTAATTCTTGCTTCCATTTTTCTATATACATATCAACTTCTTCAACTGCTAACTTTTTCGTTTTATTTAAAAGGATATCCCATTGATCAGGATATGCATTCCAGTTATCATCTATGAACGCACTATTCCCACTTTTCAATGCTAGTCCCTGAAGTGGTAATGCTACTAGATTTCCAATACTATTTGCCATATCTTGTGATGGATACATACGATCATAATAATGAAATGATTTTAAATTGACAGATGATGCACCTTTATCTAACAACATAAATCCAAAATTTCTTGCCTTTGATGCAGGAATTGCTTGTTGAAAGATAATCCATACATGTGCACCTCTTCCTGATCTGGATCTTTCCACTAATGGATGAATTCCATTTTGTTCACACATCTTTCGCAATGCATCGACTTCCTCTTTCCATTCATCATTCTGATTTGCAAAATCTGTTTTCTCCGCATCTTTTTCATGATTATCAAAGTCAAATACAAGAAATCTACAAGTACCATCTGGTAAAAGTGGATATACTCCTATGACATCTGATTCATCTTCTTTATATCCTAACAAATGTGTAATGATCTTTTTTACATCAAGCCTTGTCCATTTCCTATTGCTACATTCATCACAATATACTTTCTTCTTTTGTTGTTTAGGACACAAATAGCTATTCCAACGGTTATCACATTGAGGAAAATAGCCACCATTTCTTGCTCTTTTGGCATAGACATCTTCTCTTCCCCAAAACATAGCGAAAAAACGCTTTGCCATATTTTCTGTGATATATCCTGGATGAATAATGCGCCCACCTTGGTCTGGATCGTATTCTGCTGATTTATCAATTGGTTGTTCAAAAAGATTTATTTCTTCGTATGGTATATTGGCTTCATCCAGCTTTTCCCTTAATTTTTTATTTTCATCTTGTAGATTGCGGACTAGTTTTCGTAAAGTATCTGTGTTAAAAGCTTCTATATTCATTTTGTATTTCACCTTTAATGTTTAAAACATGATTACAATCCATAGTACATGATCCATTATATATGCCCTTCCAATTCCGTATTTCTTCTTGTGCTTTATCATATATTCTATATTTTAAAGGTTTAAAGGAAAAAACTTGTTTTATCCTCTTTTTTACCCCAAAATTCCTTGTCCAGCCACTTTTCTTGTCGGCTTTTAAATATAATAACCGAATCCAATTCTGTATCAATATAAGGTTTCATTTCCTGTTGCAATTGTGCTAATTGTGGTTTACTTATCTCTCCCTCAAATACAGAATTTTGTATATGTGACAGATATTTTTTACTTATCTTGAATACCTTTGACCATCGTTTTGCACCATTTTTCTCTTGACTAATATCATAAACTAAAACTACATACATATTTACCACCACATTTTAAATCCTTCATATTCTTTCTCTTCAATTAGATGTTTTATTAATTTATATGCTTCTAATCTAATCAAATATTGGTAAGATACTTTTCTATGCAAATCTTTATGCATAATTGTTGCCTGTAATTTCTTTTCAAGTTCATTTACAATTAACTGAGATGCTTCTTTCTTTAAATGGAGGAAATTTAACTCCCTTGTAAAACTATTTTCTGTAATCTGATTTTTATTTAATAATGAAAATATCAAACGATCTCCAATTAATGGTTTAAAGATTTCCGATAAATCTAAGCATAATGAATATCGTCTGCTCTCTGGTTCATGTAAATAACTGATCGTTGGATTTAATTGAGTATGGTATATTTCTGTAAGTGTTTTTGAATAAATCAGAGAATTCACAAAAGAAATTAGTGAATTAATCATATTATCTGGTGGATGCATCACTCGTTTTTCAAATTCAATCTCTTGGTTTATAATAACACTCCATGCTTCGTAGTATTTTTTACGAATATTCCCTTCTATTCCCATTAATTGATCAATTTCTTGTGCATTGGGTATTTTCTTTTTTAACCCTTCAATATATCTCATATGTTCCGTTACATCTTTTCCTCGGCTATTATAATATCTTAAATTTCGATAAATATTTTCTGCTGCCGCTTCAATAAATTTTCTCGCAATAACGATTCTTTTTTCTTTATCTATGTAATGTTCCACTTGTTTTACTAATAATTCTCCAGATAATAAACTTTCTCTTGGATAATAACTTCCTGTATAAAAATGATAATAATTAAAAAAATGCATCGGTATTCCATATTGTGATATAAAGTTTATGAACTTCGTATTAAATGATAATTCAGACATTACATAAATATCCGAAATTCTTTCAATTGGAACGTCTCTTTTTTCATCGTCATAAGTTGTAAATCGTAATGTATTATCTTTTCTTTTCAAATCTCCGCAATTGTATATATATAGACTCTTTTTCATATGCATTCTCCCCTTAAATAAAACAAATGTCATAATATGCACACTTTTTACATATCTTTTTTGAATCATCCAATTCCGGTATTGCCTGTTTTCGAATTTGAATAATATGATCTATAATATTTTTCATCTGTTTCTCATCTTCTTCTGATAAACTGACTTCAATATTTTTCTTTAACAGTGGATAGTCTATTTGTGCTTTTGAAATATCAACTCCCTTTTTCTTCAAATAATACAAATAATATTTTACCTGCCATATTCCGGCTTCTTCTATGGATTTGCTCTTTTTTACTTCATGAATTTCTTGAAAATCTTTTATAAAATCAATGTTTATTGTATCGTCAATGTTAATATGTTTCTGATTTCTCCTATAACTAGTTTCATCTAATAATTTTCCTAATTGAACGTTCTCATTTTGAGATACATTTTCCATTTGTAGGTCATGACAAAAATACCATAATTTCCGTTTACATACAAAATAATAATAAATCATAACCCCTGTAATTCGTTCTTCCATAAACACCTCTTTTAAAACATCATCGCATCTTCTCCTATATTTTCATAATTTAATGGATAGAATCCCTTAATGTCATATTGACAGTTCATAATGTCGATATGTTCATATTTGCTAATATTAACAGTTCCATATGTTTGATATACTTTTTTATAATATTTGTGGTATTCATAATACGGAATTTGTACAATAAAATCTCTTAACCTCTCCTGGATTTCTATTCTTTCTCTAAATAGATTCTCTCTTTCTTTCTGTTCAATATTAGAATCTTTCAACTTTTTAGATATTAATGTTTGTCTCTCTTCTAATAATACAATTTCATCTTTATTTTGATCATATACTATCTTAGGTACAATTGATTTTGTAAAAATATTTCTCATTTTTATTTCATCTTTCTCAAAATCACCAATATCTAACTCTGAAATCCAATCAAACGTATCTTTGAATTGACGCATATAATCACTTGATCGTATATCATCATATGTAAAATAGTCATTAATAAGTTTTGTTTTTTGACTTTCTTCAAGAATTCCATCTACTGTCTTCAATGCTTTTTTAGATTGTTCATAAAATACAGAATCTAAAAATCCTTTCTGCCCTTGCTTGATATCACTTCCATCACAATAAACAAAACAATTGTATCCATCTAACTGCTTTACTCCTTTTCGATTGCATCTTCCCATCCTTTGAAATAATCCATTTAAATCAGTTAGTTCTGTAAATAAATAGTCAAAATCAATATCCAGGCTGACTTCCACAATAGATGTTGCAATCCAGATACCATTCTGTATATCTATTTCATTTTGTTCGTTGTATGTCTTTCCAAACTCTTTAATTTCATTTTCTAAATTTTTTCGATCTTCTCGATCAAATCTGCTATGTAATACATGCGAATTTAATGTCTCGTTTTTTTCTTTGATTTGGTCATACATCTTCTGAGCTTTCTTTATCGTATTACAAACAACTAATATTTTATTTCCTTTACCTTCCTTTATATTTTGGTTATAGCATTGAATAATATCATCTTCACAAATTGATTCATCTATCACCTTTACAGAATGTCTTTTTAAATCATTTGTGAAATCGCACTCTTTAAATTCTATATTTCCTATATTTTTATCCCTTAATAACTTTTTGATAAATGGCGGTAAAGTAGCTGTAACAATTGCTATTTCCCCACCTAATTCATGAATACGTCTCAGCCCGTAAATTAGATATGCCAACATTTCTGCATCATACATTTGAATTTCATCAATAACAATTTTTGAATAAGCTAATGTGGCTAGCTTCATCTCATATCCTTTGTATTTGAAAACAAAATCAAATAGCTGATCCAAAGTTGATATATTCAATGGTAACGATAATGCCTGTCCTCTGTTTCTATAATCCAAAATATCCATTTCTTGTCCTACATGATTTCCATAATAAGACAAACTTTCTGAATGTAATAATCCTAATCGCTCTTCTAATTTCTCATCTTTTAAAATCTGGTTCTTGATTCTATCATAGATTGCATTAATAGCAGTTCGTATTGGCAATATAAAAAATCCTTTATGATTACCAATCCATAATAAGCCGGCTTCTGTTTTTCCCATCCCTGTTGGTGCTAATGCAATAATATTCTCTTCCCGATTTTCTATGCAAAACTCCTGTAGTTCATTCCAACAACTATCTTTTTTCTTTTTCTGCCATTCATTCATCATTTGTGCTAATCCAGCTTCTAAAAAATCATTCGGATATTCTATCTCATAATTTCCACTGGCACTATAATCACATCGGTGTAATAATCCTTTTACTATAATTGTCTCTTGTTTTTTTAAATAATTATTACAAATATTTTTCAGCATCCTTCTACTTGGCTTTTGATTATATTCAGGAATTAATAATGAATTAATTTGTGACGTACGTGTTTTTATAACTAATGGCTCATTACAATAATCATGATGAAATAAAATACAACATGCTACAATCAAATAATCATCGGTGTTCTCGTCGAATTCATTCTTATCTAAATAATACACTGATAAAATATTGTGCGATATTTCTTTCGTTTCGTCAAAATGCAATTTAGGATTTAGAATACGTTTTAGAAACTCTTTATTTGCTTTTCCCAAATCATGCCCTTTACATGCTTGTATGAGTAAATTGTATATATGAATATCTTTAATATATCCTAATTTTCTTAAGATATTAGCCCGAAATATTAAATCTTCAACATGTTCACCTATAGTTTTATCTGGTTTTGCCAAATAATCATATAAATCTTTTATCATGATTTTCCCTTCTTAAAACCTACTATATTTTCCATTATGCTTCTATTACTTTATTTTTACTTTTGTAAAAAATTAACTATATATTGTTCATCTCCTGCATTATCAATCCATACATTTTTACTTTCCTCATCTACACTATGATTAGATACATATACTACAGGAACTTTTTTATCTTGAAGAAAAATACGTTTTCCCTTTTCTTTTTTGTATTCAGTTCCCATATAATATTTTGTTCCTTGTATTCCTTCACTAGTGAGAACAATAATATTTCCATCTCCAACATTATTTATTGGCTTTGTATCTCGATAATTAACATACGCTGAATAAGAACTTATAATCTCTTCCTCTGGTTCAACTAAATCAACCAATTTTATTTCTTCAACATCAACAAAGTCTTCACTTCGTCCTAAGCTTTTTAAATCATAGATATTTTCCATAATATCTTGCAATACACTTTCTTCTGCCTGAATATGCAGAATCAATGTAATATTATTTAATATTTCATATTTTTTTACAGATTTCGTTAAAGATCTAAATTTAGCAATTGGTTTTTTATAATGTGTTTCTTCATACTCCTTTATTTTATTTTTCCAATCTTTTTCTTCTTGTTTTAATTCCTTTTCTTTTTCAACAAAATCTGTATATTCTGTTGATTTTTTATCTAAGGTCTTTTTTTGTTTCGTTAATTGTTGTTTTTTTGTTTTATACATAGCAACTTTATCAGTATATTCTTCTGATTTTTTCCATAATGCTATTTTATTTCCCATTTCTTTTAAGTTTCTGTATTCATCTAAAAGTCCCTGATTATATACTTGTATTGTAATCCCCTTTAAGAAACTATTACCTTGAGATTTTTTTGCTTCAGCCACTTTATCATACGCAGTTGATAACAAGTTTTCATTTTTCATTTTAACTAACAATCCGCGATCATCCATTGTTGAATTCAAAAAACAATGATGTGTATAAATCTTATTTTGCATGGACTGGTAATTTCCTTGAATACTGACTAGCATCTTATGGTACTCTGTATAACCACAAATGCTATGTAATGCACCTGTTACCGTTGAAATAGGAGGTAATGGATAAGTCATTTTATTATCGATTGTCTCCTCTTTTCGATAATTTGCGCTTGTCTGATGCAATTTAATCCGTAATGCCTTCATAATTACACCTACCTTAACCTATTTTAACCTAAGTAATATTCTTTAACTTCTTGACGAAGTTTATCAAACATTTCTGTGATTGTTAATGGATGCAATTCTTCTTCAATCTCTTCTTCGTTTTCTAAAAGATTTCCCTGAAGAAGTCCTGCATAAAATCCCCTATCAATCTTATTTTTTAAATCACTTGATATTATTAATTTTGCTTCTTCTACATTGACCACATTTTCAAAATAATGTGTTTTTCTAGGAGAGAGACCTCCTACTGCAAAAATTGGCTCCGCGTTATCCAAATTTCCTTTTACTACTAAAGATAAGTTTTCAATTGCATATAATAAACAAATAACTCTATCAGCTTTTTCTTTTGCATCTGCTTCACCTTCAAAGTTTTCATCTTTTCCTATCATTTCTAGATCTATGGTAATGCTATATATTTTTAATGATTTATCATATTCATACTGATATGGCATCAATCCAATATTATTCTTTCCTGGTTCTTGAACAGATAACCCTTTGCTTTTTGCATAATTTGTTGCCATATATAAATTATTATGGAATCTGGGTTCACTGATAAAATGTTCTGTTGAAATTGCATCTGTTACATAGAAAGAACTTCTGCGAACATAAGTTGTCGCCTGTGTGTTCATATAGCCACCTTCCAAGGCTCTACAGTTAATGGCATTCAGATCCTCATTTACTTTCTTTTGTGTAGCACCATCTACTTCTGTTTCCAAATCATCATACCATCCACTCTGTATCATGATTGCATTTTTTAAACTTTCTCTACTTCTCATAGAATATATTCTTCTGTTTTTAAACACTTTTTGCACACTTGCAACATTTCCTAATCCTTCAGAATAATTAGATGTCATATTTGCTACTACTGTTAATGTTAATGCTTTCTTATTCATTATCTTTACCCTCCTGATTATTATTTTTATATCGATTTAAACTATTTACAAATGTGTATGCAATTTCTTTATTTCCTTCAAAATCTTCAAATAAATCATAAGCAAATCCACATGGTACTTCGGCATAATTAGATAAATTAATCAGTATTTTTTGGAATTGATCATAATCATCTAAAATTATTGCATTAATTAATTTCGTGCAATAAGATTTTAATTTGGTATCGGATACTCTAGGTTTATTTCCATCTTTTTTATCAACAATCTGTTTCGCACATGCAAACGCAGCTTTCATTGTATTTTTCATCTTTTCGTCTCCTTTCTTAATTTCCACATTTACTTTCAATAATTTGCTAATTACATATGAATTTCCTTCCTCTCTAGAGTCTTTCAATAATTTATTAATTAAATCATCTAATAAAGTAAAATTAACGACTGCGTCAAAAACTTCATTTAATATATTAATCCAATAATCATCACTTATTTTTATACTGAAGCAAAAAGCTTTATAATATGATTTCATATTTTTCAAAATTTCTAAGCTTTCTTTTCTTAAATACAATGTTTCAAAATATGCACGTTCTGGTTTTTTCACAATAATCTCTATATCACTTTGAAGAAAATCTTTTGCTTCGATTAAGCAATCTATAAAAATTCTTTTAGTATTGACTCTCTCATTCTTTTGTTTTGCCTCTTCCATTTGTGATTTTACAGTGCGAGTCCATTGATTATTCGTTTTTTGTAATCGATTTAAATCAACATTGTCATTTATAAAAAACTTTTCTCGACATCCACTAAACGCAAATGGGATAAAATCAAATTCTGGAATATCATTTCCTACATAATTTGATTTATCAAATGCATATGAAATCGATTTTCCCTTTTTAGGCATATCAATATAATACCCATTTAACCTGCAACATTCTTGTTTATCTTTAAATAATTGATTTGGATTGCAATAGTTTTTATACAGATTATTTTTATTTCGAAAAGTTTCACAAATTATTTCTTCACGATTTTGGTCAATAATATTTTGTATTTCATCTTGATTGTGTCCATCAAATTTAATTTTCTTAAATTTATTTTTCAAAATTGTATTGGCCTTCATTTTTTCATTAACAATATTTATTTGATCTTCTGTAGGATTCTTTTCTTTTAATTTATTTTCTATTTCAATATGATGCATATCATCTTTGAAATAATATTCTGCAAATTTTAGGAAATCTTCTTTATCCAAATATTTCTTATTATACTCAAGAGTATCTTCTGTTATTATCAAATTAGGTTCTTCATCAACACCTAGCCATTCTAGGTATTTTCGCAACCCAACAATAGCTGCAGAGTATCTCCAATCAAACGGCTCTAAACAAACCATTTCATCTTTCATTCATCTTCCCCCCCCCTTGTCTTATCACATTGAGACTTCCAAAGCCCGTTGCATGATGACTTCCAGCACCGCTTTGATATAAATATTGTAATGCATCCATATCTCCTGATATTTTTAAAATACCTACTGTCAAATCTATAAAAATACCATAATGTTTTACCACTATTTTTTTGCAATCTACTGGTTCAACTTTAATATCTTCGTATTGCTTTTTATAAAATCCTGCCATTTGAAGCTGGTTTTTTATGATCAATTCTGTTTTTTCAGAAAATTCTTTATCTTCACATGTAATAAATGTATCTCTATTTGTTTCTCTATTATGTTCACGCACACATAGCCCATTTCCCAACATTGTTTGAAAATACACAACAGGTTCTGTAATTAATACTTCTTTTTTTTGTATTATTTTTCTCAATATCATATGATTGCCATTTGCTAAAGGAAATTCCATATGCTGAATTGATAAAAATGCTGTCTGAAAAATTAGTCCCGTTCGATTCCTATCACTGCATGAAAATATGATTTTCATTTCATTTTTATCAAAATAAATTTTTTCTTTTGTGAATCGTGGCTTACTAAAAACTGTTGAAAAACAATAATCTTTAACTATGTTATCTCGATTCTTATAAAATTTTTCGAAAAATCTTCCCCCTTCACAATGTTCTAATGCAAATTTTAGATAAGATATTATAATTCTGCGATAATCAATATCTATCTCTGGTTTCAATAATTCCATCTGTAATTCTAAACGCATAGGTGTTATTTCTCCTTCCTGTTTTTAGAATACTCTTTCACTTATATTTAGTCAACCCTTATATTAATGATATTTATTTTTATTTTGTTATTGCTTTTTGTAAATCTATCTATTATAATATCAATGTAATTTTTCATATTGAAATTTAAATTATACCAATGAAATTTAATATTAATCGTCCATATTGGAAAACTTTTTATACTAATTTAAATTTCAATAAAATTCTATTATTTTCCATAAAAATTCTGTTTTCATTTCATGTTTTTTATAATATCCCCCAAATTTATTCTTGACTTCCATTATTTTTGTATTAATTCAGATTGAGCCTACTATATAACTAATAATAACTTTTATACCATATCTATATTTCCAATATAACATTTTCCAATATGATTCTATTAATTCGGATGAAAGCAGCTGCGATCAGAGCAGTTAAGACTACTTTAAATTCCATTATGTTTCTATTAATTCTCATCAAGACAACGAAGATCATCGACGAAGAAAGCTTTAAATTCCATTATGTTTCTATTAATTCGTGTGTCTCCTGAGACGTTGATCTGCTTGGTAGCTTTCTTTAAATTCCATTATGTTTCTATTAATTCTTTTCCACAGCTTCGATTCCATAACCGCCTGCTTTTACCTTTAAATTCCATTATGTTTCTATTAATTCAGACAGCGACAAGGAATTGATGCAGCCCTAGAACGCTTTAAATTCCATTATGTTTCTATTAATTCTTTTCTCCTTTGCTTTATCTATTTTCGCTTTATTTAACTTTAAATTCCATTATGTTTCTATTAATTCATCATGTCATTTAGACTTTTTTCTGCATTATTGACTTTAAATTCCATTATGTTTCTATTAATTCTGATTCTGAGACTGTTGAAGAAGAAACTCACGTTCTTTCCTTTAAATTCCATTATGTTTCTATTAATTCAGAAATGTTCCAGCTCTTAAAAAACGGAATGGAAAACTTTAAATTCCATTATGTTTCTATTAATTCTGTCAAAATCACCAATTGCGTATAAGGATGTGAGATAGCTTTAAATTCCATTATGTTTCTATTAATTCCCGTCCCAAAACCAACTGCTTATTTACTCCACGAAACACCTTTATTCTGTCGACCTCTTCAAAATATATCATTTCTTTCTCACTCTTCATCATATGTTTTAGTAACACCTCCTATTTTAGCCATTTTTTACTTCTGTCGATTCCCTGCGTTTTTTACACTATCACAGGTCGACAGAAATCATTATATTTTTATCATATCAAGTTTTTTATTAGCTTGACACTTCCTATTATGAATCCAATCAATCAAATATGCAACCCTAATATACAAATCCATATATAAACATAAAATTCTCTCTGAACAATATTCCTAAATTACCCAAGAATATCATCCAGAGAGAACCCAAACCCTCTATTCCATATACACTTCTACTCCTCCGTCTTAATCGAACTAATCACCACATCCCCCAACTGACACCCCACTTTCCTAACAACAATATCCTCAATCTGACTCCTCTCCACCTTAGACAGATCTTTCTTATTCACCAACACATCCACCTTCCCATTCGTAATCGTAACAATACTATTCAAAAATCCCTTAGCCCCCAGCAGATTCTCCGCTGCCGTCTCCATCTCCATCTGCTCTGACAGCATCGCCAGTTTATCCACAGCATCCTGCTTCACGCTATCTTTCACTGTCTGATCCTTAATAATCTCTTCCAGTGTATCCTTCGCCTTGCTATGTGTCTGCTCCCTCTCAAGTTTCGCTTTCGCCACATAATTACTAACCTGAGCATTTGTAAGCACCGCTTCCCCAACGTCGGTCACATCATCTGTTACTGCTGCCGCACTTTCTTTTGCCACATTCTTTGAAACTGTCTTCGTCTTGCTATTCTTTGTCCCAGCCGGATCGTATTTCTGACTATAATTTACATACCCTGCAACAGCGATCACAACCGCTAAGGTCATGATGATCATCTGATTTTTCTGAAATACTTTTTTCATGTTTAGGAATCCTCCATTTTTAAGACTTTCACTTTATAAGATGAAATATGAAATAACACAGAAACTGCTTCAACGATCTGATTCTTTATAATATCATTCCCGCCGCCTTGGGCGACAACGACCACTCCTTCAACGACTGGTTCTACTTCTTTGATCACATATGGGACTTTCTTTCCATCTTCTTCGACTAAGATGGTCTGTTCATCTTCTTTGACCGTTTTTTCTTTTTCACTGCTGCTTTGTTCATAGGGACTGTCTTTATTTACGACGGCTTCTTTGGATGAATTAACGGTGATCATCACTTTTACTTTTCCGACTCCTTCTACATGTTTTAATGCATTGACCAATCGCCTCTCCTGCTTTTTCACATAGAGATCGGTAGAATCTTCTTTTGCTGTGGTTTCAGTGCTTTGTGCGTTCTTCTTTGTCTTCCCGGATGGGATGCTTACGATGATCAGGCTGATGCCAAGAAGTAAGATCAGGCAAAGTTTTGGAATGCCGATATTTTCGATCAGATGTTGTAGTTTTTCCCTCTCTATCATATTTCTTCTACTCACTTATATTTATATTAGATTCCTTCATATTATAGAAGTTTGAAATTGCGGTTTTTAGTTTCTTTGTATGACGAAGCTTGTCTGTTTTGATGTCGATCTTCTCGATGGTTCCTTTTTCATTTACCTTTGAGTCAACGTCTAATACTTTGAGATCGTACTGTGAAAATAATGTTGTGATCTGTTCTTTGATTTGATTTTGTTTTTCTTCTTTTGCACCATCTAAAAATGCAGGGTTATTTTCTCCTTTGACTGCTGTTGAGATTGCCTGTGTCACGATATCTTCGTTGGATAAATAATAGGATATTGGCTGCATCATCAGGGAGATGAGCATAAATCCTGTCATTAACCGAAGGTATGGACGGTAGATGCTTTTGTCGCAGAGCTGATCGATCAGTGTTGTTAAGATCAGAAAAAATATGATCATTTTCAGATAATCCATAATCCTTACCCCGCATAATAATTAACGTTGGTTGAGAATGCAATCAATGCCACGGACAGGATAAATAATAGTGCCATCGTAAAGATCATCGAAAGCATTAATTTCCCGCTTTGAATGACTGCATCCATCGCTCCGGTGATCCTTTTGTCGGATATGGGCTGAATCATGATCCCTGCCAGCAGATAGGTAAGAACAACTGCTGTGATCTCTATAACTGGTGGCACGATGATTACGATCAGTACAAGGATTCCAACGGCTCCGATGCTGTTTTTGATCACAACTGCCGAACCGATGACCATGGTCATGGCTGAATTCAAACCACTTCCGATTCCTGGAATGGCACTCATTCCTTTTTGGAGAACTGTATTTTTCATAGAATCAACGGCTGGAAGGATCATCGACTGGATCAGCTGAACTCCTAACAGGACACTTAGGAATCCTTTGAGCAAAAACTTGATCACACCTTCGAGCGTTTTACATAGTCTTGAAAAATGTTCTTCTTTTGATATATGGTTGATGATCTTTAAGACAAATAAGATCTTGATCATCGGAAGCAATACAACATTTGTAAGGGTTGTCATTGCATAAATCAGCAGAAGATAGAATTCATAAACTGTCGTTGATGTCGTGATCCCGGAAGTTGAGACAACAGCCAGTGAATATGCCATGATCATTCCTTTCATATAATCTGCCATTAAGGTAACGAGCTGCGTCACTGTTTTGTTTAAATAAAAAAAGGAATGTACCATGACACCGCATAGGATCACATAAGTAATATAAAATGCACTATTGGCTGTGCTTTGCTGAAAAAAGGAATCGGACAGATTTTTAAAGATGGCTGCGGTAAATGCGATCAGAAGGATTTCTCTGATCAGGTCTTTTTGGATCAACATACGGTTTAAAAAGCCCTCTTTCATTTTGGCTTTGATCGTATGCAGAACACCTTTTACATTTCCGTGGATCAGCTGTTTTACTAATTGTGTATAAGATAGATCGATCTCTTTGTCTTTTAAGGTGTTTTCCACATTGGTAAACATATCTTCGTTGAGTTTTGTTTCTTTGGCTGAAATATCATTTGTTCTTGTAAGGATCAGTAAAAACAGCAAGGTTAGCAGGAATATTCTTTGTTTCATGTGCCATTTCCTAATAGTTTCTGGATCGTTCCAAGCAGCGATTCAAAGACTGGAAGTCCAACGATCAGGATCGCTAATTTCCCTGCAAACTCGATCTGCTTCGCAATCGATGCCTGTCCTGCGTCTTTGCAGATATTGGATGCGAACTCGCAGATGAAGGAGATACCGATCAGTTTTAAAAGGATCTGGAAGTAGCTTTGTGGGATTTTTGAATAGGACCGGATCATGTCAAACACGGTTAGTATTTCCTCCATTTGTTTTAGTCCATACATTGCCAGAAGAATGCTTGAGATCACTGCGATCACGACTGCGATCTCTGGACGGATCGTTTTGATCTTCATGGCGATTAGACTTGCAACGATCCCAAAGACTGCGACTTTTATCATCTTAGTATTCGCCTCCAATCTCTAGGATATCGTAAAAAGTGTCTGGACGCTTTCAAACAGATCATAGATATACGGGATCACCCAGCCAAGGACAAGGATCAATCCGGCAAGTGTGATCAAAAATGCCTGTTCATCTCTTCCGGAATGTTTTAAGACCTGCACAAGGATCGTTACAAGAATTCCAACGGCTGCGATCCGAAAAATGATATTGACACTCATAACCCCTCCTTGTCATAAAAATGTCTGGTAGTTGCTTTATAGTAAGATGATCACGATCAGAACGCTTAGTGATATACCGAGGCTTCGGTACATCTTGCAGTTCTTTACTACTTGATCTTTCATAAGGAAGATCTGGTCATCGAGTTGTTCGATTGTCAGCAGGATCGTTTTCTCCTGCATCTGTTGGTCAAGATATCCGATCGTTTCACCCATGTTTTTTAAGATTTCATAAAACTTTGGTTCATAGATCACTTGTTTTAATTTCTGCTCAGCGGTTTGCTGCCATACTTTGGCAAAGGATTCTTCACTGTGTGTCTCTAACTGCTTTGCCACCTTTTTTAGAAATGGCTGATATTCCTTTTCTGTCTTTGTCGATATTTTTAAAACAGCTTCTGGAAGTGGGGTAAATCCATAGCGGATCTCTCCTTGCAGAAGGTATAACATTCGTTTGATCGCAATTCCCTGTTCCAGACGTTTTTGTTCTTTTGCGGCTTTGTGAAATCCAAATCCGATCCCTGCAAAGATCACGATCAATGATCCTAATATCTTGATCAATTTAGGACCACCCCGTTTTCATCTATGATCTGTGCGATATAGCCAGGCTGGTTTCGCTGTTCTAAGATCACGTAGCGCTGAAACATCTTTTTGTTGATGATCTCCCGCATATAGGGATTCTTAGATAACGATTCTTTGTTCTTTCCATGGGCCGTTGCAAGAATGCTGCATCCACGGTAGGCACAGAAAAATAAGGCTTCCACATCTTCTTTGCTTCCGATCTCGTCCACAGCGATCACATCGGGGGCCATGGATCGGATCAGCATATTCATGCCCTGTCCTTTTTCACATGCATCCATGACATCCGTCTGGATCCCGAGATCATTTTGGGCAACGCCTTGGTAGCATGCTCCGATTTCACTTCGTTCATCGACAACTCCGACGGTCTGTCCTTCATCAGAGATTTTTCGGATCATATCCCGAAGCAGAGTTGTTTTTCCACAGCCGGGTGGTGAGATGATCAACGTTGGAATGAGTTTTCCCATTCTGGTGCAGCGTGAATATAAGGTGTCCGCACATCCTTTCACTTCATGTGCGACTCGGATATTTAATCCGGAAATATGTCGGATCGTTTTGACTTTATCATGATCCATGACAACGGTTCCGCAGATTCCAACCCGGTGTCCACCTCGGATCGTTAAAAATCCTTGTTTTAACTGTTCGATATAAGCATACATCGAATAGCTGCTGATATATTCCATGGCTTGTCTGATCTCTTGTGAGGTTACGATATGTAATTGTTCTTTTCTTGTTGTGATCTTTCCCTGTTCGGATAGATAGCAGGTTTTTGCGTTGTATTTTAAAATGACTGGCTTTTGAATACGCAGGCGGATTTCCTGAAGTTCGTCCCAGTTGATGTCTGCTTGCTTTATGATCGTTCTGATATGTAATGGAAGGATTCCTAAGATTTCTTCCTCTTTCATAAATTTAAAAACACCTCCCCATTTTGGTATAATCCAAATATATGTGATGGAAGGTGTTTTTATGAATGTTATTTTATTTTTTCTTCTGATAATATGGTGCGATCTGGTCAAAGGATTGTCTGAGCTGATACTGGAAATTATTTTGCTTGACGATATTTGTCTTCTGGGTGACAAACTTGTCTAACTTCTGCATATACTCTTCTTCCGTGACACTTCCTTCTGCCACGTAAGTAAGACCTTTTTCCCAGCTTGCGGTTAAGGTTGGGTTTAAAAGTGATCCTATGGATGCACTGACAACATTGACGATCATCTCTCCGGTTAAAGTCGGTGTTACGATCTGTGTCTTTTTATTTAATGCGATGTATTTATTGGACACAAGTTTCTTTACGATCTCTGCTCTTGTCGCACTTGTTCCGATTCCGCTTCCTTTGATCTGTTCTCTTAAATCTTCATCTTCGATGAGCTGTCCTGCATTTTCCATGGCAAGGATCAAAGAACCTGAGTTGTATCGTTTTGGTGCGGATGTTGTTCCATCTTTGATCTTGTATTCTTTGACTGGTAGTTTCATACCTTTCTTTAACGATGAGATTGCATTGATCTGTTCTTCTGTTAATGCAACTTCTTTTTTCTGGCCGCCCATTCCAGTGACTTTTAAGTATCCTGGATCTTTTAACATCTTAAAATTTGCAAAGAATGCTTCGCCTTTGGTCTGTGTCTCTAATTTGATCTTTAAGTACACAGCTGGCGGCATAAAAATGCTTAGGAATCTTCTGGCGATCACATCGTAGACTTTCTGTCCCATCTCTGAGATCCTTGATAAACTGCCTACTGCCTGTCCGGTTGGAATGATCGCATAGTGGTCGGTGATCTTCTTGTCATCTACGTATTTCGACTTGATGATTCCCTGATACTTCTTGCCCTGCATGATCTCATTTGCAAATCCTGATAGAGGAGTGTAATTGTTTAATCCTCCGATATTTTTATAAATCTCTTTGGCGACCGCACTGGATAAGACTCTGGCATCGGTTCTTGGATATGTAACCAGTTTCTTTTCATATAGGTCCTGGACCACTTTTAATGTCTCATCTGGACTTAGCTTGAATCGTTTGGAACATTCATTCTGAAGTTCTGCCAGATTATATAATAACGGCGGATTCTTCTTTTCCTGTCGTTTGGATGAGGATACTACGATCGTCTCATTGTTGCTTCCATCTTCTAAATATTTGATGAATTCCTTTGCATCGTTCTTGTCCAGGAATCCGTTATCCTTATATAGTTTCTTGGACTCAAAGTACTTTGATCCTTTCACTGCTTTCCATTCGGCTTCCACTTCAAATCCCTGGCAGTCAAAGTGTCCTAAGATTCTGTAAAACGGTGTTGGCACAAAGGTACGGATCTCTCGTTCTCTCTTGACGATCATTCCGAGAACGCAAGTCATCACTCGTCCGACTGCAACCACTAAGCTTCGTTTCTGATTTAAATAGTTACCGAGTGTCCAGCCATATTTGAGTGTCAGGACTCTGGAGAAGTTGATTCCCATCAGATAGTCTTCTTTGGCTCGCAGGTATGCGGCGGCGGCTAGGTTGTCATATTCACTTAAGTCTTTCGCTTCTTTTACCCCGCGGATCACTTCTTCTTTTGTCTGGGAGTCGATCCAGACACGTTTTTTCTTCTTGTCTTTGCTGACATTGGCCTGCTGGTCTACCAGACGGTAGATGTATTCTCCCTCTCGTCCGGAGTCAGTGCAGACGTAGATCGTATCAATGTCTTCTCGATTAAGCAGTGAAGATACGATATCAAACTGTTTTTGTACTCCTGGGATCGTTTCATATTTGAATGTATCTGGGATAAATGGAATGGTTTCTAAGTCCCATTTCTTTAGTGCAGGGTCATACTGGTCTGGATAAGACATGGTAACTAAATGTCCGACGCACCATGTGATGACTGCCTTGTCTCCTTCCATGTATCCGTCTCTGTTTTTTGCATTTATATTCAGTGCCGCTGCGAATTCTCTTGCGACACTTGGTTTCTCTGTGATAAATAGTGCTTTCAAAAAATTACCTCTTTCTAAAAGTTTTACGATATATTATAACATAACCATTGAAAACATGATATAATTAAATCTAGTTCTTGTGGAATTCATATCTGTAGAATCATGATTCCACATAAAATTTATACTGAAAGGATGATGAGTATGTTTTTAAATGAAGCAACCAAACTTCGTGCAGAAACAATTATCAAGGGACTTGAAAAAAGAAATATGCATGGTGTTTTCTGTGCAACCAAGGAAGACGCCCTAAAACAGGCTCTTAGTTATATCAAAGAGGGTTCTTCTGTTTCTTGGGGTGGTTCTATGAGTGTTTCTGAGATTGGACTGATGGATGCCTTAAAGGAAGGAAACTATCATCTGATCGATCGTTCTGTTGCAAAGAATTTTGATGAGCAGCGTGAGATCTTTTCTAAGGCTGTCTTATCTGATTATTTCCTGATGAGCTCTAATGCGATCACCTTAGACGGAGAACTGATCAATATCGATGGAACTGGTAACCGTGTTGCGTGCTTAAGTTATGGTCCTAAACATGTGATTATGATCGTTGGTATGAACAAAGTTGTTAATGATGTGGAAGATGGTATTAAGAGAGTTCGTAATTTTGCCAGCCCTCCAAACACTCTTCGTCTCGGACTAAAAACTCCTTGTTCTATGACTGGACGTTGTGGAGACTGTTATGGTGACACCTGCATCTGCAGCCAGATCGTTGTGACAAGACGTCAGAGTGCAATGATGAAAGATCGTGTCAAAGTGATCCTTGTTGGTGAATCTCTAGGTTATTAAGGCACTCGCTCTTTCTATCAAATATCACAGAACACAGACATTTTATCAGGCATTTTCACTGGATATTTTATCGCCATTCCAGTGAAAATGCCTTTTCTATTCTTGAATTTTTATAACAATCATAGTAAAATCAAACTATATTATGACACAATTCGACATTTTTTATAACAATATTGATATTATGAGGTTTTTCTATGAATTATGATATTTACAATTCATCTATCACTTATTTTCCACTGCTTCCGCTTTCTAAAACCGTTTCATTTGAACGCAAGGTATTGGATATCCGACAGATGCCTGCTCAGGTTTTATTTCCTCATTGGGATGATGAATTTGAGTTTATATATGTTCTCTCTGGCATGATGGAATTTCGTGTCCGGCAGAAGGCTTTTCTGGTTTCTTCTGGGGAAGGTTTCTTTTTAAACACTGGGGAGATTCATTCCGCTTGTGCATATCAGTCTTATGACTGCCGTTTTGTTATCTACCGGATCTGCCCTTCAGTTCTTTTTCAGACAGAAGATAATCCTTTATATCAAAAATATATCAAACCTCTGGTCGATCATCCTTCCTTTGGATTTTTAACGTTCGTTCCAAAAGTCCCTTGGCAGAAATATATCCTTGAAATGATCCGCAAAATGAATGATATCTGTGACCGTCCTGTTGATGGTTATGAATTGAAGATCAACCATTTTGTAAACGAGATCTTTTATTATATCTTTCATAATGTGAATCTCTCCAAAGAACTGTCCTTAAAAGAATCCAGAGATTTGGAACGTATGAAAGATGTGATGATATATCTCAATAAAACGATCGACCAAAAGCATACACTCGCTGATATTGCTTCTTACTGCCATCTAAGCAATAGTGAATGCTGCCGACTCTTTCAAAGAAATGTTCATCTAAGTCCTGTAGATTATCTGAATCAGCTTCGTATTCATATGAGCTTGTCTGAGATCATCAAACATGAGAAAAAGATAACAAATATCGCTAAGATGTATGGTTTCTCTGGCAGCAGTTATTTCTCTGAAATGTTTAAAAAGACCCTCGGCATAACGCCAAGAGCCTTTTATAAATCTGTTCTTCAGCAACAAACTCTTTCTTCTAACGCTGATCCCATTCACGGAAGGCGATGAATTTCGTCTTCCAAAGAAGGCTCAATGCTGGTGTTAATGCCCAGATCATCTTTGTCTCTTCTTGCATGATCAGATCAATCTTTAATATCCCCGCATACAAAATTACCAGTAGTAACGTAAAGATCACTAGTAATCCATATGCAACAGAATAAGAATTATGTACTTTCTGCCCGATCTTCTCACTAAAATAAAAGCGATCCAGTGTCAGAGAAATGATTGAAATCACTGATAAAATGATATTGATCGTATAAAATGTATGCATATCCATATGATTAAACCAAGTTGCCAAAGCACCTAGAAAGATCATGATCTGTGCATACCATAATACTTTTTCCTGTTTTTCATATTGATTTCTCATTGATTGAAACCTCTTTTTCTTTCTTTTAATAATGAATAAATACAGGATCTCCGATCTTCGTCAGGTTATATACAGATCTTGCATCTGATAATGTTAAGTTAACACATCCATGAGATCCATTCGTCTTATAATACGTTGGTGACCAGCTTCCCCAGTCTCCTCTGCTGCTGTAATGATATCCTGTTCCTGTCCACATGATCCTTGTCCAGTATCTTGTTGGAACACTGTAATCCGCACCTGTTAATGTCTTTGTAAGTTTCTTCTCTTTGATGTCATAAACACCGGTTCTTGTGATACGATCTGGTGTTGCTTTTCCAGTGATACAGGTTGTGCTGAATACAAGTTTTCCTTTCTTGTAGACGAAAACTTCCTGTGCTGACAGGTCAACTTCACTGTAGTTTTGTGTATCCCAGTCGTTTTGCTTGTTCGTATAATCCATACGATATCCTTTGTGGCTGTAGACTGGTTTTAAGCTTGTAAGTAAAGCCTGTTCATTCTCCTTGGAAGGGTCTTTCTCATAAACTTTGATCGCAGATTCATCTGGTGCTTTCTTTAACGCTTTCATTGTCTGTGCGATAACTTTGTCATAATCGATACGCCATCCATAGTCTCCACCACTGACTTTGATCTTCTTGCCAGAATGTGTCTTAAATGTTCTTGCGATTCCCTGTGTCTTGTATTTTAAGCAAAAGCTTTCTAACCATTTCTCGACGGCAGGCTGATCTAATTTTACAGTATGTCTCTTTGTGTTTACTTTGATGCAGTCTTTTAACGCATCTGGACCTAATGTTTCTTTGACATTATTGCCCATATCCCACTGAATGAAATGTAATAAATACTCATTGTAGGTTGTCTGCATCTGTTTTAATTCTTCATCATCATGATACAGACCAGGCTTTTTATAGACGTCCGGATTCTTCTTTTCATCTGTCAGATTCAGTGTGTTACTTAAAGACTCTATGGATTTCCCTACTGCGTCATAAAATGCTTTACGGTTTAAGTAATTTCCTTCATCTTCCTTCTGGATTACACCGTATTTCTTATCTGCAGAATATACGATCGTTGCATCCACTGGTTTTGTGATCTTATATGTATCACTGCCTTTGATCAAAACGGATTGTTTTAATTTGGTCTTTAATTTCTGCTCTGATAATGCAACTGCTGTCACTTTGGTTTTTTTGCCACCAAAGATCGTTGAAAATACACTTTGGCTGTGCTGCTTTTTGTAAGCATCCTTTACATGTGATTCTGTCTTAAATGCAAGATCGATCTCCTTACCGGAAATCACTTCCTGTCCGTTATTTCTTCCCTTGATCTTTAACTTGTAAGAATCAATGGATTTCTTTACTTTCTTCACTGATTCTTCGTATGTCATTCCTGACACATCAACTTTGTTAAATGTACTCCCCGGATACCAACGGTTCTGATAATGGGCATGGACACCGATAGCGGCTGCTATTAAAACAACCGCTACGGCACCTCCTATGATTCCCCCTTGTTTCTTTGTAATCCTCATATTGATTTTTGCCTCCAAATACGACTCTGTGATGGATTATTCATAGAGTGGATATTTTTCTGTTAATCCTAATACTAATTCGTTTGCTTCATCAAGTTTCTTGTCTAATAATGTCAGACGAATAGCTTTTGCGATCACTTTCATATCGTCTTCTTTCAGTCCACGAGTTGTAACAGCTGGTGTTCCAAGACGAAGTCCTGATGTTACGAATGGAGATTTTGGATCGTTTGGTACAGTATTCTTATTACATGTGATATGTACAGAATCCAGTACTTTTTCAGCTTCTTTTCCTGTCAGATCATATTTCTTAAGATCTACTAACATTAAGTGGTTGTCTGTTCCTCCAGATACGATATCGAATCCTTCTTCGATCAGTGCATTTGCAAGAGTATCTGCATTCTTCACAACCTGTGTCATATATTCTTTGAAAGATGGGTCTAATGCTTCTTTGAATGCTACAGCTTTACCAGCGATCACATGCATTAATGGTCCACCCTGGATTCCTGGGAAGATTGCTTTGTTGAAGTTGTATTTTTCGTTCACTTCATTGCTGCACATGATCATTCCACCACGAGGTCCTCTTAATGTCTTATGTGTTGTAGTTGTTGTTACATGAGCATAAGGGATTGGGCTCTGGTGTAATCCTGCAGCTACTAATCCTGCGATATGAGCCATATCTACCATTAAAACTGCCCCAACTTTGTCAGCGATCTCACGGAAACGTTTGAAGTCGATCGCTCTTGCGTATGCACTTGCACCAGCAATGATCATCTTTGGTTTGCATTCTAATGCGATTCTTTCTACTTCATCATAATCGATGAATCCTTCATCATTAACTCCGTATGGTACGCAGTGATAGTTCTTACCAGACATGTTGACTGGGCTTCCGTGTGTTAAATGTCCACCGTGGTCTAAGCTCATTCCCATGTATGTATCTCCGACATTCAATACTGCGAAGAATACTGCCATGTTTGCCTGTGCTCCAGAGTGTGGCTGTACATTTACATATTCGCATCCAAATAATTCTTTGGCACGTTCTCTTGCAAGATCTTCTACCACATCTACATACTGGCATCCACCATAGTAACGTTTTCCTGGATATCCCTCTGCATATTTGTTTGTTAAATGGCTTCCCATTGCAGCCATAACAGCTTTGGAAACAAGGTTCTCTGATGCGATCAACTCAAGATTTGTTCTCTGTCTTGTTAATTCGTTTTCCATTGCTTCTGCTAATTCTGGATCGTAGTTCTTTACTTCGCTAAAATCAAACATTGTTTTCTCCTTTATATATTTATGTAAAATAATATTGTGTCTCGTATGTTGTGTCTTATTCTTATGATCATTCGATCACTTGATCTATCTGATTATTCCTGGAACTGTTCTTTTAATGCTTCTACTGCACGTTCTACACGGCTTTCTTTGATCAGAACAGTGATCTTGATCTCTGATGTGTAGATTAAGTGAATGTTGATTCCACGATTATACAGTGCTTCAAACATCTTAGAAGCTGCTCCGCTGTTAGACATCATTCCAGCTCCGACGATAGATACGATTCCAACTTCTTTATCACTGATGATCTCTTCGTAATCTGCTTCATCAAATGCTTTCTTTAATGTTTCAACGGCATGATCTGCTTCATCCTGTGCTACAACGAAAGAGATATCTTTATTCTCTCCACATCCGATGGACTGAAGGATCAGTTCCACATTGATTTTTTCTTCTGCAATGGCACCAAAAACTTTTGCTGCGATTCCTGGCTGGTTTTTGATTCCTTTGATTGCGATCAGTGCAACTTCAGAGTTAGACTGAACACCGCTAAATAACATTTTCTCCATCTGATTATTCCTCCTCTGGTGTTGAAAGTTCAATTCCAAGTTCTTCTAGCTGTAATGTATCAACCGGTCCTGGAGCCTGTGTCATCAGGCAAGAAGCATCTTTTACTTTCGGGAAGGCGATGACATCACGAATGCTGTCTTCTCCTGTTAACCACATAACAAGACGGTCAAGACCATAAGCTAAACCAGCATGTGGTGGTACTCCAAATTTGAATGCATCTAATAAGAATCCAAAACGGTTGTGAGCATCTTCTTTTGTAAATCCAAGAGCTTCAAACATCTTCTCCTGAATATCATCCTGATGGATACGGATTGATCCACCACCAAGTTCTGTACCATTTAATACGATATCGTATGCTTTCGCACGGACATCTCCTGGTCTTTCATCAATGAATTCAAGATCTTCTTCAAATGGCATTGTAAATGGGTGATGCATTGCTGTGTAACGATTCTGTTCATCGCTCCACTCAAGTAATGGGAATTCTGTAACCCATAAGAACTTATACTGGGATTTGTCGATCATATCGTACTGTTTCGCAATGTGAAGTCTTAAGTTACCAAGCACATCAAAGACAACTTTGTCTTTGTCTGCGGCAAATAGTAATAAGTCTCCTGCCTGTCCATCCATTGCTTTGATCAGTGCATCCATCTCTTCTTCTTTCATGAATTTAGCGAAAGATGATTTCACTGTTCCATCGCTCTTTAACTGAATATATGCAAGACCTTTCGCTCCGAAGTCTTTGGCGTAATCAACGAACCCATCGATCTTCTTACGTCCAAGATCTCCTAAACCTTTAGCGTTTAATCCTCTTACAGATCCACCATTCTCTAATGCTCCTTTAAATACCATAAAGTCGCATCCGGCAACTGTATCGGATACATTCGTAAGTTCCATTCCAAAACGCATATCTGGTTTATCAGATCCGAAACGGTCCATTGCTTCTTTATAAGTCATGCGAAGCATAGGAAGCTGTACATCAATATCTAATACTTCTTTGAAGATCTTCTTTAACAGACGTTCATTTACATCGATCACATCATCGACATCAACAAATGAAAGTTCCATATCGATCTGTGTAAACTCTGGCTGGCGGTCTGCACGTAGATCTTCGTCACGGAAACATTTTGCGATCTGATAGTAACGGTCGAATCCAGAGCACATTAAAAGCTGTTTAAATAGCTGTGGTGACTGTGGAAGTCCGTAAAATTCTCCTGGATGTACACGGCTTGGTACAAGATAATCTCTTGCTCCTTCTGGTGTACTCTTTCCTAAAACTGGTGTCTCGATCTCTAAGAATCCTTCATCCCCTAAGAAGTTACGTACCATTCTTGTTACATCATTACGAATGCGTAAGTTTCTCTGAAGATTTGGTCTTCGAAGATCAAGATAACGGTATTTTAAACGAAGTTCATCTTTGACTGTCTGTTTCTCGTCAATTGGAAATGGAGGAGTTTCTGATTCTGATAAGATACGTAATGTATGTACCTTGATCTCGATATCTCCTGTCTTCAAGTTCTCGTTGATCGCTGCACTTCTCTTCTCTACAGTACCTACTGCTGCAACGACATACTCACTTCTTAAAGAGTTTGCCTTATTATAGTCTTCCTCAGATAATACTTCCTGATCAAAAACTAACTGTAAGATTCCTGAGCGGTCTCTTAAGTCTACAAATATAAGACTTCCTAAATTTCTTCGTTTCTGTACCCATCCCATGACAGTGACTTCTGTTCCGATAAGTTTGTTGCTTACCTCTGTACATCGGTGGGATCTGGCTAAACCTGACATTGATTCTGCCATGATATTTCCTCCTTCATCCTTTTCACTTTGTACGAAAGGCAGAGCCCGTATCTTCGGTTCTGCCTTATATATTCTTTTATGAATCTTTTCTTACAAGGATCTGTTCGATCTCTGCAGCGTAAAGTACGTGATAATCCTTCTCTGGATACCACTGTTCATCTAAAGATTTATCAACAAATCCTTCTGGATCCATTGGCTGAGAATATAACTTCTTACAGATCAGTACGATCTTTGCTTCCTCAAAAAATGGAATTCCATTCGCATCTGTTGGTGTCAGACGTGTCTTCGCGATCTTGTCTTCATCTCTTCCAGATACACTTCCAAGATAGCTTAAATCCTTCTTAAAAGTATCATCATAGAAAGATAATGTAAATGATTCTGACTGGTCAATGAATTCTTTTGTATATCTTTGTGGTCTTAAGACTGTCACAGCAACATTCTTACCCCACATAACACCTAAACCACCCCATGAGGCAGTCATTGTGTTAACTTTTCCTTCCTGATTCTTTGCAGTAACAAGCATCCATTCCTTACCAATCAGGCGAAATACGCTTTGGTCGAAATCTTCTGGTGCCACGATCGCATATTCACTCATGCATGTTACCTCCTTTCTTGTAATTATTACTCATTATATATGATTTTGTCAAAAATGTCACGAACTAGTATAAGAAAGCATGATTTTATTTTAAACAATCTGCGATCTTATCAAGCGAAATGGTCGTAACTTCTCTTGTTTCCATATTTTTGACATTTCCTTCATTCTTCGCTAATTCGTCATCACCAATGATGATCGTATTCTTGGCATTCAGCTTATTTGCATATTTCATCTGTGCTTTTACGCTTCTTCCAAGATAATCTGTTTCTACGACAAATCCCTGATCACGAAGATCTACAACGATCTGGTAAGCTTTTGCTTTTGCTTCCTGTCCAAGAATTCCTACATAAAGGTCAATATCTCTTGTGCATGGAAGATCTACTTTCTCTTCTTCTAAGAAATAAAGGATTCTCTCTACACCCATACCAAATCCAACGGATGGCATAGAAACTTTCCCATCGATCTCATGAACAAGATTGTCGTAACGTCCACCACCACATAAAGTAAATCCATCTTCATTTACAAATTCGAATACGGTCTTTGTATAGTAGTCTAATCCACGAACGATTTCTGTATCAACTTCATATGGAATATTTAATGCATCTAACAGACTCTTTAATTCTTCAAAATGTGCTTTACATTCATCATCTAAATAGTCGATCGTTCTTGGTGCATCTTTGACGATCTCTTTGCATTCTGGAACTTTACAGTCAATGACACGTAATGGATTCTTTTCCATACGTTCTCTGCATGTAGGACATAAATGTTCTTCATGTTCTTTTAAATATGCTAATAATGCTTTGTTGTATTCTTTTCTACAATTTTCACATCCAATGCTGTTGATGTGTAATTTTGCATCTTTTAACCCAATTTTCTTAATAAAAGTGGATACTAATGTGATCAGCTCTACTTCTGCTAATGGACTTTCCGCTCCGACAAATTCAACTCCGAACTGGTGGTGCTGTCTTAATCTTCCACTCTGTGGTTTTTCATAGCGGAATGCTGGTGTGATATAGAACATCTTGATCGGCTGTGGCTCATTTGCCAGACCATTCTGTAAATATGCACGGATTGCTCCTGCTGTTCCTTCTGGTTTTAATGAAATGCTTCTGTGTCCTTTATCTTCAAATGTATACATCTCTTTCTGGACAACGTCTGTTGTTTCTCCAACACCTCTCTGAAAAAGCTCTGTATGCTCAAATACTGGTGTGATGATCTCGTGAATATTATAGGATGCGCATAAATCTTTGAAAATATTCTCTAAATATGTGCGCTGGTCCATATCTTTTCCAAACCAGTCTTTTGTTCCTCTTGGTGCCTGTGTAATCATTCTTGTTCCTCCTCAAATAATTCATCCAGATTGCCTTTTTCCATCACAGTTTCCATAACTCCGTCTGAAAATGCGACTCTCTGGAATGCTAAAAATACTTTCATATCAAAATTCTTTACTTCATCGATCATGATATCAAGTGCAGTCTCAACATCAAATCCTTCTCTATAATCCCTGTTTGAGATCAATGCTCCGAAAATATCACATACATGCATGATCCTTCCAACTAATGGAATCTGTTTTCCTGTCAGATTATGTGGATAACCGGTGCCATCATAATGTTCATGATGATATAGAACTGCGTCTAAAACCGTCTGGTTATAATCGTAATCTGCAAGGATCGCATATCCAATGGATGGATGCATTCTCATATATCTTGTTTCGTCAACAGCCAGAATCTCATCTTCCACTTTCTCATTCATATAGAAATTAAGTCTTACTTTTCCAAGATCATGTAACATTCCTGCAACCGCAAGATCATAACACACTTCTTCTTGTAATCCTAATTCCTTGCCAACAAGATAAGCCAAATTACTGACAATGATACCATGACTGATCGTTTCTTTTATATCCGCATGGATCGGTGTCTCAATATCTGTTCGTCCATAACTGATTGCCATAATCAAACTCCTGTTTATATCATCTTTAATTCTTTTCTATGAATGATCTCATCAATTCGTGTAATGTATTGCTTTATATCTTTAAGATTTTCGATGCGGTCCACCTGATGGTCTTCCTGATGGACGATCTTTGAAGATGTACCAGCACCAACTGCTATAATATCATGTAATTCCTCCATAATCAAAATATTATAGAGACATTCTTTTCCTTTTTTCGAAAAACCGACATTCTCAAGGTTCCCTGGAATGTTTTTCTGCCGGTATAAATAATATGGTTCCATATTCATATCTCTTGCACATGAAGCGGCATAAGATACCATCTCTTCACTCGCTCCAAAGTGATATGTATCTTTCATTCGATTCAATCTCGATGAACGCTTGACTGCAAGTGCATGAACCGTTAAACTCTCTGGATCAAGTTTTTTGATCTCATCTAAAGTATAGGAAAGTTCTTCCATGCCCTCTTCTGGAAGCCCACAGATCATATCCATATTAATGTTATCGATCCCAGCCTGTCTCGCAAGATTAAATTTCTCTTTGATATCTTGTGCGAAATGATTTCTTCCAATGAGTTTTAATGTCTTATCGTTCATTGACTGTGGATTGATACTGATCCTTGTCACACCATATTTCTTTAGAATCTTTAATTTCTCGAAATTCAAGCTGTCTGGCCGTCCTGCTTCCACAGTGATCTCCTGGATCTTTGAAAATGGGAATCTCTTATTAACCTCATATAACAGATATTCCAGATCTTCTTCTTTTAAAGATGTTGGTGTTCCACCGCCAATATACATCGTCTGAAGTTCTTTGTGTGCATAAGTCTTCGCCACAAAATCCAGTTCTTTCAATAAAGCTTCAAGATAGTCTTGTACAATATTCTCAAATTGATTGATCGAATACGATGTAAAAGAACAGTACAAACATGTGCTTGGGCAAAATGGGATTCCTATATATAGACTGTATCCTTCTTTGTATGGAAATGCTTTTAGAAGTTCTTTCTCTTTCTGAACGGTTTCTGTACATAATCTTGCTTTTTCTTCGGATGCCAGATAATCCTTTTGAAATCTGTGAATGATCTCTTCACTGCTCTCACCCTTTTCATATCCATCAAAAGCAATCTTTGTCGGACGGATCCCAGTCAACGTTCCCCATGGAAGCTGTTTGTCTAATGCTTTGGAAAACAACTGATAAATTCCTTGTTTCATCCGGTTTTTAAAAATCTTCTTATTTTCATAATCACCAAATAACTGGATTTCATCTTCTAACTCGCCCTTTTTATATAGATTCATGACGATTTCCTGATCTTTATAATCCACGTCCAGTATAAAATCATAGATAGAATCAACGTGATCCGTCAATTCTATCTTCTCTCCAAGCATAAATGCCAATATTAAACTTCGAATGTCATATTCATAAATGGTCTTGTTCTGAATTAATCCAATCATAATCTATTGCAGAAACGGATTGCATCTGCTTTCCTCCTCGATCGTCGTTGGTGGTGTATGACCGGATAGTACCTTTGTCCATGGTGGGAGTACGAATAATTTCTCTCTGATTGCTGTCAGAAGATCATTCAAATTGCCTGTCGGAAAGTCTGTTCTTCCAATGCTCATCTGGAACAGTGTATCTCCAGAGATCAGCCATCCATAATCTGCAAAATAATAACATACTCCACCTTTTGTATGTCCTGGAACATGGATACATTTTACCTTTGTTCCTAATACATCTATGATCTCTCCATCTTTCACCAGATGATTCGCTTTTAATGAGAGATCCATTCCCATCATCGCTCCGAGATTGAGCTGTGGATCTGCCAGAACATCTGCTTCATCTTCATAAAGATAGATATCAAGATCTGGTTTTTGTTCCATCAGATACGGAAGGGCCATTACATGATCAAAATGCCCATGTGTCAGACATACGCCTGCCAGTTCCATTCCATCTTCTTCTAATGTATTCATAATACGTTCTCCCTGATCTCCCGGATCAAAGACGAATGCCTGATTTGTTTTTGTATTCTCAACAATATAGCAGTTTGTCTGCATCTGCCCAAGACAGATCGTTACCATCTTAAGAGGTCTGTCAAGTCTTAATGTTGTTTCGCTCATATTTTCACCTATCCTGCTGTTCTTTCTATGTCGATCACGCCTTCTACATTCCTGATCTTCGCAATAATACGGTTCAACTGCTCTACGCCTGTAATATCAAAGGACATACTAAGCGTTGCTCTTCCTTTCTTATTGTTTGATACGTTGATCGTTATGATGTCAATATCTAATTCTAAGAAGATCTTTGATACTTCTGCTAACAATCCCTTTCGATTATTGGCATAAATATTGATCTCTGTCGTGTAAGTCTGTGTTGTATCTGCTTCACTTACCTGCCATTCAGCTTCAATAAGTCTTGCCCTGTCAGATTCTGGCATATTCAGAAGGTTCACACAATCTGTTCTGTGAATCGAGATTCCTCTTCCTCTTGTAATAAATCCAACGATCTCATCTCCTGGTACTGGATTACAACACTTTGAAAAACGAACAGCAACATCATTCGCTCCACGTACAACAATTCCTCCTTTGGATTTCTCTTCCTTTTTCTTCTCTGGATTCGCTGCTGCCGCCTGTGCTGCTTCTGTTGTTTTCTGCAAGATCTGTTCATCCGTGATCTTTTGTTTCTGGATCTTACGGTCTTCTTCCTGCATCTTATTGATAACCTGGCCTTCTTTTAAACCACCATGTCCAACAGCTGCACATACAGAATCCCAGTCTTTAAATCCGTATTTTAGTTCAACCTTCTTAATGTATTCAGGTTTCATGAGTTCTGGGAGCCTGATGCTCTTGCTCTTACAGTATTTTTCTAACAGTTCCTTACCTCTGATGATATTCTCTTCCTTGAATTGTCGTTTAAACCACTGATTGATCTTACTTCTTGCCTGTGCTGATTTTACGATCCCTAACCAGTCTCTGCTAGGTCCTTTTGAATTCTGTGATGTAATGATCTCTACACGATCACCATTCTGCAAATGATAATCAAATGGTACCTGTCTTCCATTGACCCTGGCTCCAACCATCTTATTACCGACTGCACTATGGATTGAATATGCGAAATCGATCGGTGTCGAACCATTCGCAAGGTTTTTGACATCTCCATTCGGTGTAAAACAATATACCTGTTCTGCAAAGAGATCCAAGTTCGTCTTCAGCAAACTTAAAAACTCTTTGTTATCATCCATATCACGCTGCCATTCCAGCACTTCTCTTAACCAGCTTAACTTCTCTTCTTCTTTGTTAAGTCCCTTGGTATTATTATTTTCTTTATATTTCCAATGGGCTGCGATACCATATTCAGCAACACGATGCATCTCAAATGTACGGATCTGAATCTCAAATGGATGTCCTTCTGGTCCGATCAATGTTGTGTGAAGTGACTGATACATATTCGGTTTTGGCATCGCGATATAATCCTTGAATCTTCCTGGGATTGGTTTATACATCTCATGAATGATCCCAAGTGCCGCATAACAGTCCTTAACCGTATCAACCTTGATCCGGACTGCAAATAAGTCATAAATCTGATCGATCGTCTTATGCTGATTGACCATCTTCTTATATATACTGAACATGTGTTTCACACGGCCATCAATCTCTGCCTTAATTCCAGCGTGGTCAATATGTCCTTTCACTTCGTCAACGATTTCCTGAATGAATGCTTCTCTTTCTTCCTTTGCAGAATCAAGAGAGCGTTCTAAATCTTCATAAACATCTGGTTTTAAATATCGAAGTGCCAGATCATCTAATTCAACTTTGATCTTGGAAATACCAAGACGATGTGCGATCGGTGCATAAATATCCATCGTCTCTCTGGATTTCTCTTTTTGCTTCTCTGGACGCATAAACTGCATGGTACGCATATTATGCAAACGGTCAGCAAGTTTGATCAGGATCACTCGGATATCTTTTGCCATTGCAAGAAACATCTTTCGTAAGTTCTCCGCCTGAACTTCGATCTTGTCTTTGGAATAGCTTAATTGTCCTAACTTTGTTACGCCATCAACTAACTGGGCAACTTCTTCCCCAAAATCTCTTACAATATCTTCATGGGTTGTTTCCGTGTCTTCTACTACATCATGAAGCAGTCCTGCCATAATCGTTTCTTTATCAAGTTCTAATTCTGCCAATATGATCGCAACACAAATAGGATGAATGATATATGGCTCTCCAGACTTTCGTTTCTGTTTCTCATGTGCCTTATATGCTACTTTATAGGCACGTTCTACAGCCTCAATATCTTCTTCATCATAAATGCTTTGCATGGTTGTGATCAGCTGTCGTTTCAGTTCCTCAGGCGGTGTGAAACTATCTGGACTGCTGATATCCTTCTTTACACGATTAATGTTTGTTCTGCTTTCTTGTTTCATGCACGGATACCTCTTGTTTCTTTTGATTATTTTTTAAGCTTTGATTCGCAGTAAATACAGCGATATACTTGGTGTTCTCTGTCTGTCAATTTAAACACATGATCGATTTCTTGTTCTACAGATGTAATACATCTTGGATTCTTGCATTTTGCAATATTCACGATCTTCTCTGGAAGTTCTACTTTGTGTTTGGACTTTACACTGCCATTTTCAATGACACATACCGTAACTTCTGGATCTATATAACCTAAAACATCAAAGTTCACTTCAAATGCATCTGAAATCTTAATGATATCTTTCTTACCCATTTTGCTGCTTTTTACATTCTTAATGATCGCAACACTGCAATCTAACTGATCTAATCCAAGACTATTATAAATCTGCATTCCGCGTCCTGCACGGATATGATCTAATACGATTCCATTCTTAATGCTATCAATGTTCATCTGCACTTACCCCCAGTAATTCCATGATCAATGCCATTCTTACATGTTTTCCATTCAATACCTGTTTAAAATAGCAGGCTCTTGGATCGTTATCAACTTTTACAGAAATCTCATTCACACGAGGTAATGGATGTAAAATAGAAAGATCTTTCTTGGCGATCTTTAATTTATCCATATCTAAGATATAGCTATCCTTCAATCTTACATAATCAGCTTCATTAAAGAAACGTTCTCTCTGTACTCGTGTCATATAAAGAATGTCAAGCTGTGGCATCACATCTTCCATCTTATCAACTTCTGTAAATGTGATTCCTTTCTTCTCAAAAACATCTTTCTTCAGATACTCTGGAATCTGGAGTTCTTCTGGAGAAATTAAAATATAATTGATTCCTTCATATCTTGATAATGCTTTGATCAGAGAATGCACTGTTCGTCCAAATTTTAAATCTCCACAAAATCCAATCGTGAAATTACTTAAACGTCCCTTTTCTCTTCGAATTGTTAAAAGGTCTGTCAATGTCTGTGTTGGATGATTATGACCACCGTCTCCTGCATTGATCACAGGGATATTTACATACTGTGACGCTACATATGGTGCTCCTTCCTTTGGATGACGCATCGCAATGATATCTGCATAACATTCAATGACTCTTGCTGTATCTGCAACACTTTCTCCTTTAGATGCAGACGATGAATCAGCAGAAGAAAATCCAAGAACACTTCCCCCTAATTCAAGCATTGCTGCTTCAAAGCTTAATCTTGTTCTTGTACTTGGTTCAAAGAACAGCGTTGCTAATTTCTTGTGTTTGCACACTTCCTGATACTTCTCAGGATTCTTTGCGATGTCATCAGCGCGGTCTAATAATCTATCAATATCTTCCACGCTTAAATCCATCGGATCAATCAAATGTCTCATTACATATTCCTCCTAATGGTTTGTCCTACCTTCAATTCTACATTTTTAGGCACCTAGTGTCAATTCTTTACTTCTGATTTTAGACGAAGAACGCCCTTGTCTACCATAAAGACTGGTCGATACGATAATTTTGACTTTCTAAGTCCCTCTTCTCCAGCATCGTCTTCTCTGTTCACATATTTGAAATCTTCCATCTCATGGATTACAAACTGTTGATTGATCATCGGATAAGCTCCTTGGATATCTGCAAAAGCTTTTTCAATATGAACGATAAATGTATCTTCATTTGATGCACGTTCACCGATTGAAAATCCTACGACCTTTCCTTCCGCACGCAGAACACCTCCGACAAGTCCTAATTCTTTATAATTGATCACACAATTTTTAGAAACACAGATCTCGTCATGTTTTTCTATATCTTCTGGATCACAGTTTTGCATCTTCCATTCCATCAGCATTGCCAGTACTTCTAACTGATTTTCATCGGAAAGTGGTTCATAGGACCATTCATGATTTTCTTTAAACCGATTGATATGATTTCTCTTTCCATGAAGTTTCTTTCCTGATAATGTTGCGAGTTTTTCTCTGTCATAAATATATTCTGAGATATCTCTGTCATATTCAATCTCATAAATATCTCCAAATATCTCACGAAACTCTTCTTCCATCTCATGAGTTACACCATGTAATACAAACGGAATCTTTTTTTCTTTGCAATCATCCATAAAATATTGCAATACTTTCTTTTTATTTCCTTTTCCAAGTGGATAACAAAAAGAACCTCCCTCCTCATCAGTATGAGATACAAATAATCCATCTATGATCGCATATTTTACTTGATAAAAAGGACTCCATAAAATAATATTCGCTGTTGCATAATCACAACTTCTTGTATCATCTGCTAAGATACATCGATCAATTTCTTCCTTATCTTCAATTGTTGGTGTTTTAAACTCCATCTTTATCAACTCCATTCTAGTGTTTTCTCGTAATATTTTTATTTGTGATATGGCTGATGATTCAAAATCCGATAAGCACGATAAATCTGTTCTAATATGATCGTGCCTGCCAGCGAACCACTTTGTGTAAATGACGATACATGAAATGGCTTTGCTTCCTCTGATCCTAAATCTCCAATATAAAAATGAAACTTTGAAATTCCCTGTACAGAACTTTCATTAATCAGCTGTGCAAGCCCCGGACTTGTCATACTGTCTCTTCCAGGCAGGATATGATAATGTTCTCCCGGTTCTTTTAATATTTTCTCTACTTGTTTTGCATTCTTCTTATATACTACAGAAACTTTCGCATATGCACCAAGACGTTTTAGATACTCACCCATTGCTTCCTGATACATCTTAGGATCCTGTGATTTCTTCTGCAGAATATAAATTTCAAATTTCATCATATCTTTTAATTTCCTTCAAAAAATTGTTTTAATTTTTTATCTTGTTTTAAAGCCAGCTCATATCTTTTGTTGATCTGTTTTGTAAGTTTTTTAATTTCTTTGCTATTCTGGCTTTCTTTTTTTGCATCTGTGATCTCATCCGTATCATGTTTTTGATTATTATAGATACAGAATGTATCCCCTTTCTTCATCACATAATACGATGTCATCCCTGGTGCAAGTGTTTTAATCTTGCGGATCTTCATCTCATATGTTACATAAACGATATAGGATTCATCGTCTGCTCCTTGTTTGATCAGATATGTAAGGTTCTTATATTTCTTCACATACTGATGGATTGCCTTTTGATCCTCAGTTAATTCATTCGTATCTTCTACCATATTCTTAAGATTTTCCAAATCATTTTTCTGAACTCTCTCATAATATGTTTTCATAAAATCCTCAACTGCTTTTTTCTCAATCTCTGAATTTTCCTTCTTCGTTTCCGCTGCATCATTTGTTTCTCTGATCACGCCGTGTGAGGTATTCTTTTGTGTTGTTTGTTGAAAAATCTTTTCATTTGTAAGTCGTTCTTGTTTCATCTGGTCCAATTTCGCATATGCCAAAAAAGCTGCAATAAAAAATAAGATCCAGCTTATAATGATAACAACAACTGTAGATTTTCTAAGCTTCACGCACATCCCTCCAATCCACCTACAGCAAATTTACAGTATATTATACCTTACCTTGCGAAGCAAGTCCAGTCCGAAGGACTATGCATTCACGAATGCCCTGTGGGTATACCTTATCGAGCGAAGCGAGTCCAGTCCGACCCCAAAATATCTCTTGCTATTTTTTTGAATATGTTGTAATATAATATAGATTATGTACCAGTAACTCAGTGGATAGAGTGGCAGCCTCCGAAGCTGTTGGTCGCGGGTTCGACTCCCGCCTGGTGCATGCTTTATCTAGATAAAATCAACGAATACAATTTAATATCGTCTTATAAGAGACTATAGATTTTACTGTTTCTGATTATTAAACAGCAAGGTCTATCGTCTCTTTTTTTGTTATTAAGGAGGAATCATTTTATGGATCAGATGTATATGAAAGAAAAACCAATTTTACCATTATTACTATCAATGGCTCTGCCAATGGTAATCTCAATGTTTGTAAACTCATTGTATAACATCATTGACAGTATTTTCGTTGCCAAGATCAGTGAAGATGCAATGACTGCATTATCTCTTGTATACCCAGTACAAAATCTGATCAACTCAATTGCGGTTGGATTCGGTGTTGGAATTAATGCAGTCATTGCAATGTTTCTTGGTGCAGGAAAAGCAAAGGAAGCCAATAAAGCTGCAACTCAGGGATTGTTTTTAAATGTCATTCATGGAATTCTGCTTACAATCGTTGGATTAATGATCATGCCATCATTTCTTGCAATGTTTACGAATGATCAAACTGTTATTGGGATGGGATTACAATATTCAACAATTATATTAATGTTTTCAACAATCATTATGGTAAGTATTTCTTTTGAAAAGATTTTTCAGGCAGTTGGAAATATGGTGATCACTATGCTCTCTTTAATGACTGGCTGTATTGTAAATATCATATTAGACCCGCTTTTGATCTTTGGAATCGGATTCTTCCCCAAACTTGGAATTCAGGGTGCAGCACTTGCAACAGGTATCGGTCAAAGCAGTACACTGATCATTTATCTTCTTGTTTATGTATTACGCCCAATTCATGTGAAAATCAGAAAAGATTACTTAAAGCTGGAAGCTGTTTACGTTAAGCGCTTATATGCAATCGGAATTCCAGCAACTTTAAATATGGCACTGCCATCTTTCTTAGTATCTGCTTTAAATGCGATCTTAGCATCATTTTCACAAACATATGTTGTTGTACTTGGTGTTTATTACAAATTACAAACATTCTTATATCTAACAGCAAATGGAATGATCCAGGGAATGCGTCCGATCATGAGTTATAATTATGGAGCAAAGGAATCAGCTCGTGTCCGCAAGATTTATCTTATGACGTTTGAGATCGTTGTTGGAATCATGGCTGTTGGAACGGTTATTTGTTTCATGGTGCCACAGACACTGATGAGTATGTTTACAAACAATCCTGAAACATTGACAGAAGGTGCGATCGCTCTTCGTATTATTTGTGCAGGATTTATAGCTTCTTCCGTTTCTGTTGTTTCTGCAGGTGCGTTTGAAGCGTTAGGAAAAGGTATCCAGTCTTTTCTGATTTCATTTTTACGTTATGTTGTAGTGATCATTCCTGCTGCATTTGTATTAAGCAAAACAGTTGGAGTGCATGGTGTATGGCATGCTTTCTGGATTGCTGAAATCATTACAGCTGTAATAGCTTTTATTCTTTATTACCAGTTGATCGGAAAATCAGGAAAAGAAAAATTGACTAAATTTTGACAGATTGTAAAGAAACGCTTACAATAAACAAAAAGAAAAAAGGAGCGTAAAATTTATGGGACATATATCAACCGTTGAAGTTCGTTATGCAGAAACAGATCAGATGGGAATTGCTCATCACAGCAACTATGCCATCTGGTTTGAAGTTGCCAGAACTGATTTTATCAAGGCTGCTGGCATTTCTTATACAGATGTAGAAAAAGAAGGAATCATCACTCCATTAACGAGTCTTGAATGTAAATACAAAAAAGCAGCTTTCTATGAAGACCAGTTACAGATTCATGCAAGTCTTACAAAGCTGTCTCCGGTTCGTCTGGAATTCTCTTATAAGGTTACAAGAGATGGGGACCTGATCGCTACTGGAAAAACAACGCATGGTATGGTGACAAAAGATTTAAAACCGATCAACGTAAAAAAAGAACATCCGGAAATTTACCGAATGTTCGAAAATGCTTTGGATTAAAGATAACTTAACTGCTCAATTAGAATTAACCGCATTAGTTGATGTGGGAATGTCATTCTACTGAAACTTAATTTTAATTTTCCTTTGGATACAACCTTTGGTGATAATCCGAGGGAACCACCAATAATAAATGTAATATTGTTTATGGACTCCTTGTTCCACTGATCCCATTTCTTCTGGAATTGTTCGGTGGAGTAAGGAGTTCCTTCTATGCAGAGAGGAATTACGAAAGATCCTTCTGGAATCTTATCAAGAATTCTTTGACCTTCAATTTCTTTAATCTTTGACTCCTCTTTGTCACTGGCATTATCTGGAGTTTTCTCATCAGGGAGTTCTATGATCTCAAAATTATATTTTTTACGGATGATCTTTGTGTAATGATCGATCAGTTCTCTTAAATATGTTTCTTTAATTTTTCCGACACAGATCATTTGGATTTTCATGTGTTTCGATACCTTTCTTTATAACTTAATCAGCAATTCCCAATAGCCTTTGTGACTGCTGCCAATTCGTCTAATTGCCTCTTGTTTTTTCATCTTATTTAAATAATATTTTACTCTATCCACTGTCCATCCTAATTCCATTGCTATTTCTTTCTGACTTAATGCTGGATTATTTTGAATCACTTGTAAAATTTCGTGATCATTTTTGGTTAATTTTATCGTAGTTTGGGTAGTGATTTGGGTAGTAATTTGGGTAGTAGTTTGGGTAGTAGTTTGGGTAGTAGTTTGGGTAGTTTTTGATTTTTCTTCTCTTCGATACATATTCACTCTAAAATCACCATCAAAATCAATTAATTCTGGTTTTTTAAGACCATATTCTTTACATTCCCTAAGAATTCTTGGTATTCCGGTTCCCCATTTTTCGATAATTTTCATATACGCAAATGCATTGGCTATCGCTGGATTTCTTAGTCTTGAATACCCTTCAATCATTTTCTTTATTGATACCGTATTTAAAAGCATACCAGGTGATGTTACCTCTAATCGATCATCAAATATCGCTACCTGTATATTACCTGGTTCCAGATAATTACGATGAGCAACTGCATTGGCTATTAGTTCCCTTACACTATTTATTGGAAGTTCATAAACATCTTGCCGATATATTCCTTTAATCTGCATACCCATATTAATCTTTTCTAACACATACTGAAAAGCTAATTGTACCTGATCTTGAATCGGTCCGCTGAACTCTCTGCGATCCACAAAATAAGCTCTTGTTTTCCCTTTAAATACTGCACATTGAATTGTTGGTTGAATTTGCATTTTCCCTGTCAATAATGCATAAGCATTAGTAGGAATAATTTTTCCATTATCTTCTTTCAAAATTCCCCACGTAATCAATATATTCTTTGTAACATCACGTATTGCTGCTTTCTCTTCATCATTCCATGTATTTTCAATTGCTATTTTTTTCATTTTGTCACATAAATCTTTTATGTCATCTTCATTAATTTCAAGATATTCACATGGCTCATTATCAAAATATCTATTTTGACCTTCCAGAATTAATTCTTTCAGCATATATCCTTCCGCATGTCTTGATGTACCAGCTACACGTACATAGGTTCCATCTACAAGTCCTTTGTTTTTTATATAATATGGACGCATCGGTCCCGGATGAATCTCTACTACTATAATCGTCTTGTCATCAATTGATTGCAACGTTACATCTGGATAAATTTTAGGCTCACAGCTATCTGAAATAGCATTTGTAATAGCATCCATTGTCTGAAAAATCGTATCAGGATTCATACCAACGATATTTAATGTCTTGTCATCAACACCAAAAACAATACGTCCTCCTCTGCCATTTGCAAAAGCTACTACTGTTTTCATATATTTTTCACTTTTTTTGGGCATTTCAACTTTATATTCAATATTTATTGACTCTCCTGAAAACAATTTATTTTTCAATATAACTTCTCCTATCATTATGCATCAAAAATATACTTAATACTATATAAATATGTTTTGAATCATATCATACAATTTTAACATTTACAATATAATTTTCTCATCTTACATAAAAGTGTAGCACATTTCCATAACCCCATCAAACTTCACTCATACAATGACAAGAACCCTCTTTTCATCTGCAATAGATACCTTATTGCAAAAAACACTTTTATGTACTAAAATTAAAATAATAAAATTGTTAAACGAGGTAACTAACAATGATTGAAATCCGAAAATTTGAACCCGATGATACAGATGCAGCAGTCAAGATCTGGAACGAAGTTGTTGACGACGGCGTTGCCTTTCCTCAGTTAGATGACTTAGATCATGAAAGTGGTCTTGCTTTCTTTGAAGAACAGACATATACCGGGATCGCTGTTGATTCTGATACAAATGAAATTGTCGGACTTTATATTTTACATCCAAATAATGTTGGAAGATGCGGCCATATCTGTAATGCAAGTTATGCAGTTTCTTCTGCTCACAGAGGAAAACAGATTGGTGAATTTCTGGTCACTGACTGTATAAAACGCGCTCCTGAATTTGATTTTAAGATCCTTCAGTTTAATGCAGTTGTTGCAAGTAATAAGGCAGCTTTACATCTATACAAAAAACTTGGATTTATCCAGCTTGGTATCATTCCAAAAGGATTTTTATTAAAAGATGGCACTTATGAAGATATCATTCCTCATTATCTAACTTTGATCCATTCCTGATCTTCTTTTTTCTCAAAGCTGCCATCCCCGATTTCTAATGCAGATTTTGCTAACATATCAGCATAATCATTATATTTATCATTAGAATGTCCTTTCACTTTCACGAACTTGATCTGCACATACTGTTTCATTTCTTCATAAATTCGCTGATAAGCCTGTGTTCCTTCTTTTTTCGCTGCCCATTCTCCTGTGCACCATTTCTGGATCCCTTCATAATCATAATGAATCGCCAGCTTTTTATAGCCATTTTCTTTTGCAAAACGCATGGCCGCTTCAGAACCTTTGATCTCGCCTGCTACGTTGCGCATGGTTGCTAATTCTTTATCCGCATAAGGATATGCAAAATAACGTTCTACCCCATCATGCATTAATACCATACCATAAGAAAATCTCTTCTGAGAATGATCATAACTTCCATCAACATATGCAACTAATGTATCTTCATCAATCTGCATCAATTCATTTGCATCGGGATTTAAGAACGCTTCTGCTTCTGCCTTTGTCTTAAATCCTTTGTATCTTGCATTTGGGAATCCCATGACCTGTGCTTTACATGCATCCCATGACATATAGATTCCTGGTTTTCTTCCTTTTTTTACTGCGTAAAATTTTCCTGCCATATATTTCCTCTTATTTCTTTAATAGTCTTAATCCTTATATTATAATTTTCTTTGAAAAGAAAAAATCCTGCAATGCAGGATTTTCCCTAACCTTATGATTCTAGTCGTTATCTCTTCCACCAAATAAAATGATCAGACGAAGCAAGCTCAGAAGTGCTGATGCTGCACCTGCTACATATGTCAGTGCAGCTGCTGATAAAACCTTCCTTGTCTGCCCCACTTCATCTTCGTACATGATCCCTGTACTTCCAAGAATTCGTAACGCTCTTGAAGAGGCATTAAATTCCACCGGAAGTGTTACTAATTGAAAGATCACCGCTAATGAAAATAATAAAATTCCAACATTCAATAATGTCTGATTCATTCCAAGGATCACTCCACCTAGAATAAACAACCAGGAAAGATTGGATCCAAGATTCACAGCTGGAACCATAGCCCCACGGATCTTCAATGGTGCATATCCTTGCTGATGCTGTACAGCGTGCCCACACTCATGGGCTGCAACACCGATCGCTGCGATCGAATCAGATCCATAAGTTGCATCTGATAATCTTAATACTTTATTCTTTGGATCATAATGATCTGTAAGATTCCCGCTGACACGTTCTACCGAAACATCGTAAATTCCTGCCTGGTTTAAAATACGTTCAGCAGCCTGAGAACCCGTCAGTCCGCAATGACAACGGACTCTTGAATATCTTCGAAACGTTGAATTCATCTTGGAAGATGCGATCATCGTGATGATCACTCCGATGATGATCAAAATATACGTTGGGTCAAAATAATAACCATAACCGTATGGATACATAAATATCTCCCTTCTTTCTCTGTAACATGTAGATGATTATATCGTTCCTCCTACATGAAATCAAGGCAGTTTAGAAATATTTTATAATCATTTTATTGAATGATTAATTCTTCATATTTTTATAACAAAGAAGCTCTTAATTCGTCTCCGGATTTCGCACTTAAATATGCTGGTGCGATATCAAATACAGTCTTACATCCACTCTGTCCTTCTTTGGAAAGCTTATATGCAGCTCTTGCATATGCAACTAAAACACTTGATGTAAATTCTGGATTAGAATCTAATTTTAAGCTGTACTCGATGATATGTTTGTTTTCTTTTTCCCATCCTGTACATCCACTTCTTAATACAAATCCACCATGAGGGATCTTGCTGTGGTCACGATCTAATTCTTCCTGACTGATGAAATGTACAGTTGTATCATAGTCTGAGAAGTAGTTCGGCATTGTCTTGATCTCTTCTTCAACTTTCTTCGCATCTGCACCTTCTTCAAGTACTACAAAGCATTCTCTTGTATGCTTCTGTCTTGTTGTAAGTTCTGGATCTTCCCCATTACGAACTGCTTCTAAAGCTGCTTCTACAGGAATTGTGTACTGTTTACCATCTTTGACACCTTCCACACGACGGATCGCATCAGAGTGTCCCTGGCTGACTCCTTTTCCCCAGAATGTATAGTCTTTTCCTTCTGGAAGGATTGCATTTGCATACATTCTATTTAAAGAGAACATTCCTGGATCCCAACCTACAGAGATGATTCCAACATGTCCATATTCTTTCGCTGCTTTATCTACATTTGCAAAATGTTCTGGAATTCTTGCGTGTGTATCAAAGCTGTCTACCACGTTAAATAATTTGGCATATTCTGGTGTCTGAACAGGAAGGTCTGTTGCACTTCCTCCACATAACATTAAAACATCAATCTTATCTTTCCAATCTTCAACATCTTTGACATTACATACAGCTGCACCTTCTGTTAAAATGCTGACTGTCGCTGGATCTCTTCTTGTAAATACAGCTGCAAGCTCCAAATCGTCATTCTGTTTGATCGCGCATTCAATTCCGCGTCCAAGGTTACCATAACCCATAATACCAATTCTAATCATTGATTTTCTCCTTTTTGACTTTATTAAACATAGTATATCATTTCTGTGTTTTGCGTTCAATGTATTCTTTTTATGATTTTTTTGCTATAATGATCTTAAAAATTCCCGATGATTCCTGATCCTTCGGGAATATTCTAACAGAAATGAGGAATTTTATCATGTCATTTACCGGCATTTTCAAAGCAAAAAACGGCATTGTCGCTGTCGTTGATTCAAAGGCATCCAGAGTAGAAAACGGGCAATCTTATGAAGACGTTCACAGGAATCCAGAAAAGCTCTTTGTATTCCAAAACGGAATTGCAACAACTTTTGGTGCTAACCAGATCTTAGTCCAGAATCCTTTTGAATTTTCCTCAAAAGTCATTGCCATCGAAGATCTGGTTTATGAATATCTACATTTAAAGAATATCTTAGATGCTTCTTTCTTCCAATCTCTGCTTGTAAAAATGACATCCAACCCAGCCAATACAGAACCTGTAAACTTTCTGGTTGGACGCAAAATCCGTCAAGAAGAATACATCTTAGAACATCATCAAGTACGTTATTGCGCCTACGCACAACGGCTCGCAACCCCAATGGAACATTTCTTTACTGGAGGAGATGAAAAATATCGGGAACACTTTGATAACCTTCCATATCTTTCACAGATCACCTCTGTTGATATATTGCAGAAAACTGTTGCAAAAGAATTGGATGGATTGATTCAATATTATGACCAGCAATCCGAATATAATCCTGTAGGAAAGCCTGTGAAATCTTATGTTTTAAGATAATGCTACTTTATAGTTTTATCTTCGAAAAAGCCTCCGCAAATGCATTATTGATCGGCTCCTGTGCTTCTTTTTGCTGTTTTTTCAAATATCGGTTCACTTCTTTTTTACTCATTCCAGAACCTTGTTTTTCTTTTCTTTGTTTAAATGCAGACAGTTTTTCTTTATACCCGCAAACACATACAAACTTCTGTCCTTCACCTTCTCCAACCATCTCCATCTTCTTATGGCATACTGGACATCTGGCGTTTGTGATCCTTGAAATCGTCTTTTTATATCCGCAGGTACGATCCTGACATACCAGACGTTTTCCGTGTTTTCCATTGACTTCCAATAAAAATTTTCCACATTCCGGACAACGGTGTCTTGTAACATTATCATGTCTAAATTTACCATCCGATGTTTTAATATCATTGATCAATGCCTGTGTATAGTCTGAGATTTCTCTCATAAATTTCTGATCATTTTGTTTTCCTTTAGAGATTGCTGTCAGTTTCTTCTCCCAGTCGGCGGTTAACTCTGCTTTTTTTAGATCTTCTGGAACAAGTTCTAACAATTGTTTTCCTTTGGATGTGATATGGATTTCATTTCCTTTTTTCTCAAGAAGATAACTGTTAAATAACTTATCAATGATATCGGCTCTTGTCGCAACCGTTCCAAGTCCTTTTTTATCCATCTGATCGATCAATGTTCCTTCTGTGTAACGCCCTGGTGGATTCGTTGTTCCTTCTGTCATGGAAATCGTTCCAATCGGATATTCTTTTCCTTTGACTGGGATATTTCCTGCTTTGATCGTGTCTTTTGTTTGAGTTTCCTCTTCGTAGAGTTCTCTCCATCCCAGCTGTTTGATATTCTCTGCTTTTGCACGGAAAAGTTCTCCATTTATGCTTGCTTTCACAGAGAGTTGTTCAGAAATTGCTGGTGCTGATAAAACAGCTAAAAATCTTGCGACAACCATATCATAGATTTTTCGTTCATCGGAACTAAAACTTGTCAATGATGCATACTGCTCTGTTGGAATGATCGCATGATGGTCAGATACTTTTTTATCATTGATAAAACGGCTGCTTGCTTTGATTTCTTTTCTTAATAACGTTGCTGCTGCCTTTTTATATGATCCATTCTGACATGCTTTGATCCTGTCTTTTAATGTGTCTGTCATGTCATTGGTCAAATATTTGGAATCTGTTCTTGGATATGTCAATACTTTGTGATGCTCATAAAGACTCTGCATGATATTTAATGTCTGTTTTGGTGAAAAGCTGTAACGTTTACTCGCTTCTTTCTGCAAAGTTGTCAGATCATAAAGTTCTGGAGCATAGTTCTTTTTCTCTTTTTTTGAAACCTCCGTGATTACAAGATCATGACCTCTTAATTTCTTACCAAGTTCCTCTGCCCATTTCTTGTCAGAAATTCTCTGATTTCCTTTCTGATTCTCCCATGTGAAATTCATTCCTGTTGCAAAAATCTTATAACCGTAATATTTCTGCGGTTTGAAACTCTTAATTTCCTGCTCTCGGTTCATGATCATTGCCAAAGTTGGGGTCTGCACACGCCCACAAGATAACTGAGCATTGTATTTACATGTCAAAGCTCTTGTCGCATTGATCCCGACTAACCAGTCTGCTTCAGCTCTTGATCTTGCTGCACGGAAGAGATCATCATATTCTTTTCCCGGTTTTAAATGTGCAAAACCATCTTTGATCGCTTTGTCTGTTACCGAAGATATCCACAAACGGTAGATTGGTTTCTTATTTCCAGACATCTGTAAGATCCATCTGGCAACTAATTCTCCTTCTCTTCCTGCATCAGTTGCAATGATCACATCTTTGATATCATTTCGAAGGAGTAATTTCTTTACTGTCTGGAATTGTTTGGATGTCTTCTTTAACACTGTTAATTTCCAATGTTTTGGCATCATTGGAAGGACATCCATATTCCACTCTTTGTATTCCTTTCCATACTGCTCAGGATCCGCCAGAGATACTAAATGCCCTAATGCCCACGTTACAATATGATCGTTTCCTTCGATATAACTATGCGTTTCCTTCTTACAACCAAGAACTCTCGCAATATCACGCCCAACCGAAGGCTTTTCTGCTAATACTAATCGTTTCATTTTATTATTTAAACCTTTCTAAAATTGTCATCTCAAATTTATTATCCCGACCATTTTAACATATTTTGTGGTATACTGGAATAAAGATATTTTATCGTATTTTTACAGAATTGAGGTATTTACATATGAAATTAATGATCGCATCCGATATTCACGGATCTGCTTTTTACTGTAAACAATTAATCGAAGCATATAAACAAGAACAGCCTGATAAACTACTTCTTTTAGGAGATTTACTTTATCATGGCCCAAGAAATGACCTTCCTAAAGATTACGCACCAAAACAAGTCATCGAAATGCTAAACGCTATCAGCGACCAATTGATCTGTGTCAGAGGAAACTGCGAAGCCGAAGTCGACCAGATGGTACTAAACTTCCCTGTCCTAAACGAATCCTGCATCCTATACATCGATGGACAAACCATCTACGCAACCCACGGGCACATAAACTCTCCAGCAAATCCTCCAAAATTACATAAAGGAGATATTCTGTTGACTGGCCATACCCATATCCCAGCCTGGGAAGAATATGATAACTTTTTATATTTAAATCCAGGATCTGTGTCTATTCCAAAAGAAGGATCCGAACATGGGTATATGATTTACGAAGATAAGACGTTTTTATGGAAAACTTTAAAAGGTGATGTGTATCATACACTTTAACTTTTTTGTTTTCTTATCACATATCTTAATGGTATTCTATAACCTTCATGTATATAAAACAAATAAAAAAGAGATGGAATACGAAAACGATTGAATTTCATGGCGGATCAGCGTTTTGCAAAAAATCCATCATGAAATTCATGTTTCGTATTCCATCTCTTTTTTATTTGTTTTATATACTAGAAGATTATATAGTATCATTTGGATTTCCCATATAAATTCATCCTCTATTTCTTTCTTAACCCTTAATGATATCATCGATCGTGTCAAACGGGATTCCTTCATTTTCCCCATTGTCTTTATGCACATGTACAATATCATCTTCTTCTAAGCATCTTGCAAATTCAATCTGCATAAAAATACCTTTGATCTCCCTTCCATTTAATGTCTTTACGATCACATGATCATTTTGTGAAACAAAAAGTTCTTCCTCATTCCCAGCTTCATCTTGTTTTACCAATTTCACTCCTGGTAATACATTTGTAAATTCCATAAAAGTTGCTCCTTTATCTTATAATTTTAGAAAAAATTTCATCAATTGTTCTTTAGCTTTGTTATATGGCATATAACGAACTGGAATATCAATCTTATCTGATTTCTTTATGATACTCTTTTCATGCGTAAATGTATCAAAACTTTTCTTCCCATGATAAGACCCCATTCCGCTATTCCCAACTCCTCCAAATCCTAGATATGAAGTTGCAAGGTGGATGATCGTATCATTGATACAGCCACCGCCAAAAGACAACTGTGAAAGTACATCTTGTTCTACTTTATCATTTTCTGTAAATAAATACAATGCCAAAGGTTTGTTATGATCTCTGATATACGAAACTGCATCTTCTAATTTGTCATATGTCATTATAGGAAGTAATGGACCAAAAATCTCTTCCTGCATCACCGTGGATTCTTCTTTTACATTCACAAGTATCGTTGGGGCGATCTTTCGAAGTCTTATATCTCCATAACCGCCTTCAACGATCTTTTCATGTTTCATCAATTCCATAATGCGCTGATAATGTCTCGGATTTATCATAGATGAATAATCTTTATTCGACAAAGGATGTTCCCCGATCATTTTATTGATCCAGTATTTTAAGTAGAAGATCAGTTCACTTTCTGCTTTTTTATCTACGAAAATGTAATCTGGCGCAACACAGGTCTGCCCACTGTTTAAAAATTTTCCAAAAACAATTCGTTTTGCTGCCAACTTAATATTGGCACTTTCTTCTACAATGCATGGACTTTTTCCACCTAATTCCAAAGTCACTGGTGTTAAATGTCTCGATGCTTTTTCCATCACGATCTTTCCAACTCGTTCTCCACCAGTATAGAAAATATGATCAAATGACTGTTCCAGAAGTTTTTCACTGATTTCTACTCCTCCATTGATCACAGCAACGTAATGAGAAGGGAAAACTTCTCCAATCATCTTCTTTAAAAGACTGGCACAATGTGGTGCGTGTTCAGATGGTTTTAAAACACAACAATTTCCTGCTGCAATCGCTCCGATCAACGGCTGTAAGGATAAAAGAATTGGATAATTCCATGGGGCTATGATCAATACCTTTCCGAGTGGTTCTTTGATCTTATAACTTTGGGATGGAAACTGGGCAAGCGGTGTTTTTACCTGCTCTGTTTTCATCCATTTTTTTAGATGCTTCTTTGCATAAGAAAGTTCACTTTTTACCATGCCAATCTCTGCCATATAGGACTCAAAAGATGATTTCCCTAAATCTTTATATAATGCATGTTCCATATCTTCTTCATGTTGTTTGATTGCACATTCCAAGCGCAATAATGCTTTCTTTCGAAATTCGTATTTCTTTGTCTTCTGACTTTGAAAAAAATGTTCTTGTCTTTCTAACATTTGATTGATTTCCATGATAACCTATCCTTTCTTTCTCTACCTTCACCGCGTTTTATCTTAATTTTACCATATATAGTAAACTACCGCCTCTCTTTTTTATTTATTGCCACTTTTTAAGAAATTCGCTATAATAAATTTGTTTTACAACAACCATATCTTTACAACGAAAGGATTTATACATACATGAAACGTAATATCAGATTAACAATTGAATATGATGGTTCCCGCTATCAGGGTTGGCAGAGGCTTGGCGGTGATTCCAATGCGAATACGATTCAAGGAAAATTAGAGTCTGTTTTATCAAAAATGACTGGAGAAGATGTCAATATCAATGGATCTGGCCGTACCGATGCTGGTGTTCATGCTTATGGTCAGGTTGCCAATTTCCATACAGACTGTATGATGTCTGTTAATGAGATCAAAGACTATCTTACCAAATATCTTCCATCTGATATCGGTATTGTGGAAGTTTCTGAAGCTTCCGAACGTTTTCACAGTCGTTTAAATGCGAAAGAGAAAACTTATCTTTACCGAATTGCAATTCCTGGTGTATCGAATGTTTTTGAACGTAAATACCTTTGGTATTTCCCGGAAACTTTGGATATCAAAAAGATGGAAGAAGCTGCATCATTACTGATCGGAACGCATGATTTTAAAGGATTTTCTTCAATTAAGAAAACGAAAAAATCTACCGTCCGTAGTATCTATAACATCGAGATCAAAAAGACAAAAAAAGAAATCCAGATCTCTTATACAGGAAATGGCTTCCTTCATAACATGGTCCGGATTCTTACTGGAACTTTAGTAGAAGTTGGATGTGGAAAAATAAAACCAGAGGATATTACAAAAGCACTGAAAAGTACAAAAAGAAGCGATGCAGGGATTACTGCACCGCCTCAAGGGTTATTTCTGGTTTCTGTGGAGTATTAAGATCTAATCTTATTCTCCCCAGACTTCCTCAGCAATTTCTTTCACTAATTTTAGTTTTGCCCACTGTTCTTCTTCTGTTAATTTATTACCGATTGCACAAGAAGCAAATCCACACTGTGGGCTTAGGCATAGTCTTTCCAAAGGAATGTATTTTGCTGCCTGTCTGATTCTGTTGATCACTTTTTCTTTGTCTTCAAGATCTGGTTTCTTTGTCGTGATCAGACCAAGGACAACTTTCTTGTCTTCTGATACTTTCTTAAGTGGTGCAAATCCTCCAGATCTTTCATCATCATATTCAAGGAAAAGTGCATCAACATTTTCTTTTGCAAATACATAGTCTGCAACTGTATCATATGGACCACTTGTGAAGAATGTAGAATGATAATTTCCACGACAGATATGGGATGTAATTACCATATCTTCTGGTCTTCCTTCTAATGCAAGGTTGTTCACAGTAAGCAGCTGTTTCTTCACATCTTCAAGATCAATTCCTAATGCTTTATATCTTTGTTTCGCAGCATCTCCCACGATCGCTCCCCAAGTACAGTCATCTAACTGAAGATTACGGCATCCTGCCTTATAGAACTGTTTGATCACATCCTGATATGCAACACCAATATCCTGGATCAACTCTTCATTTGTCGCATAATATTTTCTTGTTGTTTCAATGTTTGCCGGAACGATCATTTGCTGAAACGTCTGTGCTGGTGCTGGGATTGTATATTTTGCAATTGTATTTTCATCTTCAAACTGTTTTAAATATTTAAAATACTCTACAAATGGATGTTTTTTCGCTTTGATCTTTCCTACCAGATAAGTATCTTCTAAAGAAGCTAATTCTCCATCGAACTGTACTCCACTTCCTGTCTGTTCATGTGCTACGCCTTCAAATCCCCACATAAAATCCAAATGCCAATAAGTTCTTCTGAATTCTCCATCTGTGATCACATGATATCCTAATTCTTTTTGTTTTGCTACTAATTTTGCAATCTCTTCATTTACTATATTATCATATACTTCTTTTGTGATCTTGTTTTCGTTATATTGTGTTGTTGCTTTCTTTAATTCTTCTGTTCTTAAAAAGCTTCCTACATGATCATATCGAAATGGCTCTTGTAATTTACACATCTTGCTGTATCTCCTTTGTTTGCCTTGTTTTTAAGCTATACACAGAGTATATCATCACAAAATCATTTTTTAAAATATATATAATTAACGGTTTGTCATAGTTTCAAGTTATAGTAAAGCAGTTCACAGACATTATGATAGAAAAAAACCCATGAAATCATATTTCCATGGGATCTTTTCCAACATATAAAACATAAACTTTAAAAAGAGTTACCTAATTAATAACTAGTCTTTTCTAAACTTCCACCTCGTTTTAAGAACTGTCCAGTAAAGATTTCCTGATGTTCTTCTTCGGTGTAAGTTCCTTCTAACATCTGTTTGATCTCTCGTTGTTCTTGTTCAAGATTTTTATGAACATCATTTAACAGCTTCGCTGCATCTTTTCTTGGAACAACGACGATTCCATCAATATCTCCAACTAAAATATCTCCAGGCATGACAACCTGTCCTCCGCAGACAACTGGTACATTGACTTCTCCTGGACCATCTCTGTATGGTCCAAGTGGTGTGACAGCTTTTGCAAAAACTGGCAAAGGGCTGTTTTTGATGTCATCTAAATCTCTGACGGCTCCATTTACTACAAATCCACCTAAGTTTCTTTCCTGTGCATATGCTAACATCATTCCACCAACTAAAGCTCTGTCTGTATATCCTGCGCCATCGACAACGATAATGTCTCCTGGTTTTGCATAATCTAATGCCATCTGTGCGACAAGATTATCTCCAGATGGTACTTTTACGGTAAACGCAGTTCCTACTAATGGTTTCTTATTAAAGGAACGGATTCCATCAAACATGCAAGTCATTTTTCGGACACAGTCTCCGATATTTGCACTTGGAATTCCACGATAACTTTCTACAAGTTCTGGATCTGGTCTTTCAAAATCTAAAAAAGCTCGAAATCCTATACACATTTTGCTTTCCTCCTAGTTTTCGTATTTTGTAAATTCTTCTTCCATCTGGCACAGGAAAATGGTTGCTGCCAGCATGTCTGCAGCTCCTCCTGGACTGATGTTTTTGAGGATACAGTCTCTGTTCATTCTTGCGATCGCACGCTTTCCTGCTTCTGAGAAAGCTCCTCCTCTGTTTATGATACTCTGTGCAGTGTTTTGTACCCACCAGAGTTCTTCCATATTTCCTCTGGATAACACATTCGTATCTGTTAACTGTTTCATAATATGAAGCAATACTTCTATATTTGATAGATTCTGTGGGTATCCGCAGATTCTGTATTTTCTCATCTTAAGGTATGCAGTGTTTCGGATCACTGGAAATCCGCTTCTTGCTTCTTCTCTGATCCCTTTGACTCCATACTGGAAATAAATCTCTTCCCCATGTGTTTCTGGATCTTTGTATACCATTTCTTCCAGCTCACGATTCATGTCATCTTCTACCATTTCTTTTGCTGTATCCAGCACTTTTATGACATCAATATGGCCATTTGTCTTTAATTCATATCCAGCAGCTGTTGCTAAAATCCCCATTGTGAAGATGATGCCTTTATGTGTATTCACACCATCTGTTGCCTGAAACATTGCTTTTTCAGCTTGTTTTCCAATCTCTCTGATATGTGGGAAAAGATTTTTTAATTCATGATTCCAATGAAATCCTTCCACAGCCATTCTAAGAATATATGGTTTGATCGCATAGGTACTTTTGACAAATGTATCATAATCCATATCTTTGTGTGCACCGGTATCGTGTAGGTCAACTAATCCCGGTTTTGGTGTTGTTCCAACTTCCTTAAGCAGTGCATTGCGGATGCAAAATTCGATCTTCGCAAATAATTTCTCTTCTGGTATTCCCTGAATCTGCATGATTTCTTTCCCCTTTCTCTTCTTTTATGATTTGATTGATATGAGCTGTCATATCCTCGATGCTGTGTGTTCTGTTTCTGCTGCATCCATGTCCTGTCTTTCCACAAAGCAGACATTTTCTTGGCGGCATACAGATGTCCATGCGGCTGATCTTATCGCCATCCACACTGATCACATCAATATCAAATAAACGACCGAGTTTATTTTCTTCTTCAATAGAGACTAATTGTTTTTTCACAAAAACCGCATCGGCATCGACGATCATGTACAGCTCATATCCTGTTTTTTTATAGTCGGTCTCTTCTTCCTTTATGGTAATTCCGGATTCTTTGAGCCGACAAGTAATTCTCTCTTTTCCTTGTTCAAATGCCCAATCAGTCAGGGCTGTTACTTTTACTGGACCCGGTACATTGAGCATCAGACAGACTAATGTTCCTTTTCCTTCTCGGATCAATTCTTTCTGCTTTTTGTATCGGCTCTCTCTTGCCTCTAACATTTCATAAAGCAAAATCTGACTGTTCCATATCTGTTTTCTATCTGCCTGCTCCATTTTCTACCGCATCCTTTCTTTATATTTTTGATTTATTTTTTACATTCTGACAAATATTGATAAGTTGTTTCTGGAACCCATCTTTTGACATCTTCCATTCGACTTCCTTCATATGCACGTCGTACATCTGAAGCACTCACTGGCATATCATCGATTTCAAGTCGTTTGATTTCTTCTACTTCGATTCCTGATTGTGGAAAGTATTCCTTTAAACATCTGTTGTACTCATTTGTTACCTGACAATTTGGTTCACTTCCCACAAAACGTTTTGTGATCCCGAGATTTTTCGCAATATACCGACGAAAAATCTCGATATCTAACATACAATTCATCGTAAATGCCTGATCTTTTTCTTTCATAAAATAAGTTGGGAAAACGACTGGAGAGATCAGGTAGTCCGATGTTCGATGCAGGATCACATTTTTCAAATCCTTTACCCCTTCAGAAACCATATGAAATCTTGCATCGGATGAAATAAATTTCTGTTCCTCTGATAGAACAAACAAATGAAGATATTTACATCTTGATGCTGCATATTCCACAAGATATCGGTGTCCTTTTGTAAATGGATTGCAATTCGCAACGATTGCTCCAATCTCTTCTGACTCCTTGTTTTCCATTCCATTTTCTTCAGCCATCTTCGTTTCTTCCTGAAGTTTTTTCATGTATTTTTTGATTCCGTCTCGTTCATTTTCAAGAAGTAGTACGTGATCAGTTTCTGCCACTGGATAAAGACCAACACCTTCAAATAATCGTTTGTTTTTTGGCTTTGTAAATCCAAAATAATGGTAGATTCCCTGCTCAAACATGTGAGTTACAAGATGGGAAAATATTGTGGATAGCAAGTTTTCTCCTTGATGTTCCTTGGAGATTGCGACACATTTTATAACATTATTATGAGAGGATGCCGTCCCAATGATCTCCCCATCTTCTTCTAACACCATGGAATATGTAATATTTTCATCATATTCCAGATCCTGCTCCTTAAGAAAACTTACAAGTTTTTCTTTTTCTCTTCCACGAAATGGATTTCCTGTTCTGATTTCCATAGGCTATGCCTGTTCAATGTAGTCATCAATTACTTCAAAACGTTTCTTTTCTTCTTCCATCTGTTTTCTTGAAAAGTCTTTCTTTGGATCTGCTGTCATCTTAAAAATGATTGGTCCAAAAATGTTTCTTGTTGCATAAGTTTTTTCAGTATTTGTTGCCTGCATGATTATCACCTTTCCCTTTGTTCTTCTTCATATTTTTTACTTTCTTTTGATAATTTAACTATAACAGGGACTTGGCTTAAAATCTAATTCACAATGATTATAGTTCCATTCCTTTTCGTTATTCCAAGAAAGAATGGTGGCTCTTGTATTTATCAAATGTCATATCCATTTTTTATTATTCCATTTATTTATAGCATCATTATTTTTGAGAATTTTATATATCATTTGCTTATTGTTATCATGATGATAGAAGAATTATTAATCATAATAGGAGGATAGATTATGGAATCTGAACAGATTATTGAAAAATTAAAAACATTTACCACTTCTGAGTTATGTGATGGTTTTGGTAACGGCCGCTATCGTACCATGGACTATCATATTAAGCGTCAGGTAACCAATAAAAATATTGTAGGAAGAGCTTATCCTGTAGATACTCCTTATGGAATCAGCGGCATTATCCCGAATGCAATTCTTGATGCAAAAGAAGGTGATGTGATCATTGTTGCAGGGAAAGGATTTTGCAAAGGTTCTTTCTGGGGTGATCATCGAAGTATCTGTGCTGCGAAAAAAGGACTTGCTGGTGTTGTGATCGATGGGGCTTTTCGTGACAAAGAAGGATGCGAAGAGGCTGGTGTTCCAATCTTTGCAAGATGTGTCGTTCCTGGAAGTGCTGGAAAATGTCAGCAAGGAAAATTAAATACTCCTGTTGTGTGTGGCGGTGCCGAAATAAATCCTGGGGATTATATCGTTGCTGATGTCAATGGAGTTGTTGTGATACGACCTGATGAGGTGGAAAGCGTTATGAAAAATGCCGAAGCAAAAATTGCTGCGGAAAAATCTACGATTCAGAAAATGGAGGAAACAGGAGAAATACTTCCTCGAATTATCAAACTTTAAATTACTTTTATTTCTATAAATTTCAATTTTTCAAATAACATCCAAACTTAAATCTCTCTTTTTTGTTTGGATGTTATTTTTTGAATAATAATGAAAGAAACACCACACAGAGTTTGGAGGATTCCATGTGATGTTTCTTTCAATTGATATGGTTTAATTTTATTTTATATGGAGGTATTGAATGTCTGGCAGGGAGATGGCATTTTCCTGCCGACATACAATTCTTAGGATTTCTTTTTTTAGTTTCTTATTTGTTGTTTTTGTTACGATTGTAATTGATCAGGCATCCTGCCTTTACAATTTCTTTTTCAACTGGTGTCATGTCAGAAATATATAATGAGATTTCTTTTACCTGATCACCGATCACATATGCTTTGATGTCTTTCATATCGCCATCTAATGCTTTCTTAACGTCTGGTACATAGATGTAGTCTCCGACACCGAATTCTGGTTCATCTTTCATCTGGAATGGTACCATTCCCCAGTTCATGACATTGGAGCGATAACGTTTTGTTGCGTATTCGCTACAGATATTTGCAAGTCCGCCAAGAACTCTCTGACAGCTTGCTGCCTGCTCTCTTGCAGATCCGTCTCCTGGTTTTACACAGTAGATCATGCTTCCGATCTCGACGTCTTCTTTAGATGCTTCTGGTGAGATCTTACTGATTTCGTCAAAGACTGTGGCAAGTTCCGGTGTGTCATTTGTGAGTTTCTGTACATCTTTGGCTCTCTGTACATATCCTGGATCTCTTCTTGATAATGCAAATTCTGCTAACCCTAATGGATTAGATCTGTATGAGGATGTCTCGCCGGATGGGATCAGTTCGTCTGTTGTAGTTACAGGGTCCATGATCTTTGAACATACTTTTAACAGGATATGGTCTGAAAGAGGTTTCATTTCCGGCCAGTCTTTAATATTTGGTCCAAATATTAACGGAGTTTCTTCGTTTGCTTTTGAGTATCCATGATAGATCCTTGATTCGTATGCTGAATCGTCATATTCATATTCCGGTACTTGCCAGTCTTCGGCGTACTTAGTAGCAGGAGTTAAGATTCCACCATTTGCAGCAGTTGCTGCGATGGAACGGGCATCCATCAGTGCGACTGCGGAAAGCTGTCCAACTCCTGGTTTGGATCCTTCTCGGTTTGGGAAGTTTCTTGTTGTGTGACGGATGCTTAATGCATTGTTTGCAGGAGTGTCACCGGCACCAAAGCAAGGTCCGCAGAAGGCTGTTTTTACGACTGCTCCGGCTGCCATTAACTTAGAAATTGCTCCCTTCTTGACAAGGTCCATAAATACTGGCTGTGAAGATGGGTAGACAGATAATGCAAATTCTCCATTTCCACAGTTCGCATTTTCTAAAATTCGTGCCGCTTCCATCATATTTGTGTAGTTTCCGCCGGCACAACCAGCAATGATTCCCTGCTGGATTCTTAAATGTCCATTTTCATCAATCTTATCTGTTAAACTGAAGTTTACATCAGGATTTTCTGTGATCGCTGCTGCTTCTTTTTCAACTTCTCTTAAGATATCAGAAAGGTTTGCATTTAATTCATCAATTTCATATGTGTTGCTTGGATGGAATGGAAGTGCGATCATTGGTTTTACTGTACTTAAATCAACATAAACCATTCCGTCATAGTAAGCGACATCCGCTGGATTTAACTCTTTGTATGCATCTGCTCTTCCATGAGTTGTTAAGAATGCTTTTGTATCTTCGTCTGTTCTCCAGATAGATGATAAACATGTTGTCTCTGTTGTCATAACATCGATACCATTTCGGTAATCTGTTGTCATGTTAGAGATTCCAGGTCCAACGAATTCCATCACGCAGTTCTTTACATATCCGCTCTTATAAACAGCTCCGATGATTGCAAGTGCAATATCCTGAGGTCCAATTCCTGGATTTGGTTTTCCATCAAGGTAGATTCCGATTACTTTTGGATATGCAATATCATAAGTATCGCAAAGTAACTGTTTTACCAGTTCTCCTCCACCTTCACCGATTGCCATTGTTCCCAGGGCTCCATAACGTGTGTGTGAGTCAGAACCTAAGATCATTTTTCCACATCCTGCCATTGTCTCACGCATATACTGGTGGATAACTGCAATATGAGGTGGTACGTAGATTCCACCATATTTCTGTGCAGCAGATAATCCAAACATGTGGTCATCTTCATTAATGGTTCCTCCTACTGCACACAGGGAGTTATGACAGTTGGTAAGAACATAAGGAATTGGAAATTTTTCCATTCCTGATGCTCTCGCCGTCTGTATGATTCCTACAAAGGTTATATCATGGGATGTCATTGCATCAAATTTAATCTGCAGTTTGTCCATATTACCAGAAGTATTATGGGCACTTAAAATTGAATATGCAATGGTTCCCTTGCGGGCGTCTTCTTTTCTGAGCTCTTTTCCATTTAAGTTCTGAACGGCTCCTTCTTCTTCAGAAACAATGTGGATACCGTCTACTAAATAAGCTCCTTTATCATATAATTTTACCATTTGGTTGTCCTCCGATTTATATTAACTATTTTAATTAATCTTCCCATTCGTAATCTTTGACTTCACGAACAACGTCCATGATCGTTCCATCACGTCCTTCAATAATTCCAACAATTCGATCTCCAAACTGTACCGGATCAGGTTCTCCAACGATCTCATATGCTTTATCTCTTAATTCTTCGATCGTGCAGAATGGAATTTCATCAACATCTTTCATTGCTTCAATCAAATCCTGTCTTGCAGGATTGATTGCTACTCCATAATCTGTTACAACAACGTCTACGGATTCTCCAGGAGTTGTTACTGTTGTAACTTCTGTGCAGACAGCTGGAACTCTTCCCTGTAATAATGGGCATACAACAATCGTACATTTTGCTCCCTGAGCTGCATCTGGATGTCCACCCTGAGCTCCTGTGATCATACCGTCAGATCCTACAACGACGTTTACGTTAAAGTTTACGTCTACCTCTAATGCTCCAAGGATAACGTAATCTAATTTATTGACACATGCACCTTTGTTAAATGGGTTTGCATATGCTCCGGCACTGATGCTGAAATGTTTTGGATTTCTTACAGAATTTACTGCATCCATGTCAAATGCCTGTGTATCTAAAAGACATCCAACTAATCCTTCGTCTAACATTTCTACCATTGGTTTTGACATTCCACCAACAGCGAATCCCATCTTAACTCCACGTTCTTTCATGATCTTTCCAAGAGAGATCGCAGATGCGATTGATGCTCCACCAACACCTGTCTGGTAAGAGAATCCATCTTTGAAATATGGTGCATTAACAACGAACTGTGTACAATATTCAGCCATCATTAATTTTCTTAAATCTGTTGTTGGTTTTGCAGCTCCTGTTGCAATTTTTTCTGGAATACCGATCTGGTCTACCACGCAGATATAGTCAACTTTTGTTCCTGCTACATGTGGTGGATAGTTTGGATATGGTACAAGACAGTCTGTGACAGCAACCACTTTATTTGCATGATTACCATCAACGAAAGAATAGGATAATACTCCACAGTCACTCTTTCCACCGATTCCACGGCAGTTTCCATAATCATCACATGTTGGTGCTCCGATAAATGAAATGTCAATTGTTACTTCTCCTGTCTGGATCGCACGCATACGTCCACCATGAGAACGCATTGTTGCAAGTCCTTTTAATTTTCCATGAGAAATTGCTTCTCCGATCTTTCCACGGACTCCAGAAGACTGGATGTTTGTGATTGTTCCATCTTCGATCAGCGGTACCAGATCATCATGAGCTTTTCCAAGAGAACTTGCACAGATTGTTACATCTTTGATTCCCATTTTCTGTACTTCTTTCATGACCATGTTTACAACAAGGTCTCCATCTCGGAAATGATGGTGGAATCCTAATGTCATTCCATCGTGTGCTCCGCATTTTACGAGTGCATCATGGATGGAATCTACCATTTTGCTTGTGTCATGGTTCATAACAACCTTTGTGATCGGTCCCTGTTTATGAAATTCTGTATTGTCTTTGTAATAAATTCCCTGGAAGACTTCTTTTCCTGTTGCTTCGATAATTTCTTCTGGGATCTCTCTTCCTACTTTATTTAACATTTTATAAATCCCCCTTGTATACGCCTGAAGCTTTTGCTAATTCAATTGTTCTCTTTGCTCCGTCATAGAAGGCAATATCGATCATTTTTCCGTCTACTGTAAATACACCAATTCCCTGTGCTTTCTTTTCATCGATTTCTTTTACAACTTTTTCAGCGAAAATGATTTCTTTTTCCGTTGGTGTATAGATTTCATGCACGATTGGAATCTGTCTTGGGTTAACGATGGATTTTCCATCAAATCCCATCTGTTTGATCATCTTAACTTCTTCTTCAAATGCTTCCATATCATCAAGATTTGTAAATACTGTATCAAAGCACTGAACTCCTGCAGCTCTTGCAGCAATAATAAGCTGCTGTCTTGCACCTGCAAGCTCAACTCCTGTACCAGAAATTGTTGTCTGAAGGTCTTTTGTATAATCTCCTCCACTTAATGCGATTCCGAATAAGCGGTCAGATGCCTGACAGATTTCAAGAACATTCATAACACCCATTGCAGATTCGATCGCTGCCATGATCAGTGTGCTTCCTTTTTCTCTTCCGAATTCTTCTTCAGCTTCTTCAATCTTTGCTTCTACTTTATGAATATCTTCGGCGCTCTCACATTTTGGAATACGAATTGTATCGGCTCCACCTGCAACACAGACACGGATATCTTCTTCCCAGTATGCTGTGTCTAATCCGTTGATACGGACAACTCTCTCTACTCCACGATAATCAATTTCCTGAAGTGCATGATATAAAGAATATCTTGCTGCATCTTTTTCTCCTTCTGCAACCGCATCTTCAAGATCTAACATGATAGAGTCTGGTTTGTATACATATGGATCTTTAATTAATCCTGGTTTCTGACAGTTTAAGAACATCATTGTTCTTCTTAATCTTTTCTTATTTGGATTCATTATTTAATCGCACCTCCCCATGGTAAATGATCTGTCTGTCCGCATGAACGGTATACTGCACATTCAACTCTTGCTTTTAATGTGCAATCTAAGGCTCCTTTATCTACCACTTTAATCTTGATATCTTTGACATCAAGGCGGTCAAGTGTTTCCATAACCACTTTCTTGATCTGTCTTCCAAACTGATGGATGACAACGCTGTCTAATTCAAATTCAATTCCTTCACCCTGTGATGCCGGCATAACTGTGACCATTGCATCACTGGATTCTAATGTTCCTGCGATCGCTGGTTTCTTAATTTCCACGATTCTTATCCTCCTGACTTTTAATTTATGCTTCTTTGATCTTTTTGATTGTCTCTAACAGATAATCAGCGAATTCTTTTGTACTTGCATCTTCTGTAAATGTTGTTAATACAACTTTTCTTTCTTCGATCGTGCAGATATCCATTGCTTTTTCAAGGATGTCATTGCGGTCTCCAAATCCGATGTGCTGCAACATCTGTCCCATTGCACGGATCAAGCTGCTTGGATCTGCATAATGTCCTCTTCCGTGGCTCATCAGATATGGTGCTGTTCCATGGATTGCTTCAAATAATGCATATTTGTTACCAATGTTAGAAGACGATGCTGTTCCTAAACCACCCTGATGTTCTGCTGCAACGTCTGTTACGATATCTCCGTAAAGGTTTGGAAGAACAACAACTTCGATTCCTTTGTTAAATTCAGGATCTAACATTTTTGCACACATTGCATCAACCAAGCGTTCCTGAATCTCAATCTCTGGATATTCTTTTCCAACTTCACGAACAACTTTGATAAAGTTTCCATCAACCAGTTTTACGATGTTTGCTTTTGTAACGATCGTTACATTTTTCTTTCCGTTCTTTCTTGCAAATTCAAATGCTGCTCTTGCAATTCTTTCTGTTCCCTGTTTTGTCTGAACTTTAAAGTCGATCGCAAGATCATCATTTACCTGAATTCCGCGGTTTCCAAGGATGTATTCTCCTTCAATATTCTCACGGAAGAATGTCCAGTCAATTCCTTTGTCTTTGATCTTGATCGGACGAACTGCTGCAAATAATTCAAGTCCTCTTCTTAATAAACTGTTTGCACTGACAAGGTTTGGAAGTCCATCACCAGCTCTTGGTGTAACCATTGGTCCTTTGACAAGAACATCACATTTTTTGATCTCTTCGAATACATCAGATGGAAGACTTTCCATTTTTGCAACACGATTTTCAATTGTCATTCCTTCGATTTCTCGAAGTTCGATCTTTCCTGCTTCAATCTCATCTTTGACAAGTTCTTTTACAACACGAACTGCCTGCTCCATGATGATCGGCCCGATTCCATCTCCAGGAAGGATACCAACAATGATCTTTTCTTTTTTGCTAAAATCTGTTGCTTCCTCCGCCTGTTTCATCTTATCGATTCGTGCGTATTCACTTTCAATAAGTTCTTTGAACTCTTCCTGTGCTCTTTTAATATTCTCCATAATTCCTCCTGTTAAAACTCCGTTTCCGTTGGCTTGTTTTTCTTTATGGTTTTATTATAATGCAGAAATTATTGAAAAATAAAATTGACAAAAAGTATGATGGTATTCCATTTCGTTATGCGTAATTTGAAGGTAGTCGTTCAATTGTATATGAGAAAAACGAAATAATAATAGAAAGGATCCAGACCAGAAATTTTGCTCGCCGTTTTGAACGGTCGCTGATTCGCAAAATTTCAATGGTTCTGGATCCTTTCTATTATTATTTCGTTTTTCTCATATACACGGACGGCTATTCAAATCACTACGGGTATGTATGTTTTACGGTGTTTGATGATAATTTTTGCTTTCACAAACAGAAGATTTAAAAAGCAGTAAACTTCAGTTTACACCCTTGAAAAACTACTGTCTGATATTACATGAATTAATATCCAATATCGTACAACATACACCCTCTGTGTGGTGGTTTGAATAGTGTTCCGTTGTATGAAATAGTAATAAGATAAGAACCAATATTTATAATAAGCCGATGGCCAACGATTAGCAGATTTTAAGTGCGTGTTGCCATCGGCTTATTATAAATATTGGTTCTTATCTTATTACTATTTCATACAACAGAATACTACCTTACAAACTACAATTTACTTCAAAAATGAGAATAAGAAGCTTGCCACGATCAGTACAATTCCTCCTCCAAGTCGTGATGATAACTGTGCGTATGCCATTAAGTCCATACGTTTTGCGGCTCCTAATACTGCTACGTCTCCGTTTCCTCCTCGGTTTGCCATGCAAAGTCCTGCTGTGATCGCAGAGTCGATTGGGTAGAATCCTACGAGCTGTCCGACTAACGCTGATCCTACAATTGCCCCGATTACAATGAATAATGCAATGATGACATTTGATACTGTACAGGCTGCTACTAATTCTCCGAGGTCGAAGTCAAATCCAAGTCCTGCCATCATAACGACTGCACAGGCTTTGTTCATAAATTTCTGTAAACGTTTTGCTCCTGCTCGGATATTTTTTGGAATGACTCCTGTTGCTGATAAAATAACTACAAATAAGATCATATACGCATATTCATGAATTGGTGCTCCGGCGATTGTTGGTAAAATGGATCCGGAAAATAACTGTCCTAATGCATAGCTTCCAAAGATTACCATAATTGCTCCGCACATATCAGAAAATGTTGGTTCTGCTTCTTTTGCATCTTCTACATTAAATGTATTTTTACGAAGCAGTGTTTTTTTATCTCCAGTAAGTGATGGATGTTTCTCTCCTAATGCATTTAATAATGCTCCGGCAATAATTGACATGATATTTGCGATTGTTAAAATGATAATTGCAAATGCATAATAGCTGACTGCGGAATTTCCAGTAACTTTTTCATAAATCTCTGACATCGGAACTGCTCCGGCTCCATTTCCACCTCCCATAACAGGAAGTACATATCGAAGAATTACATTCACTGGTGAAATTCCAAAGAATAATCCTGCAAGGGCACCAAATGCCATTGCCGCGATCAATCCACCAAGGATTGCTGGGAAATAACCTACAAATGATTTTAATAAGATTTTTTTCTCTAAAGATAATACAGATCCTGTGATCAGTACGATGATCCAAATCGTTGTAAATCCAACCGTATCTCCACCGATAAATTCATTGATTGGATCAATATAAACTTTTGGAATCAGTGATAGCTGACGTATGATTGCTGTTCCAAAAAATGCTGCAAGCACACCACCACCGATGTATGTATTCCAGATTGGAAGTCGTTCTCCGATCTCAAAAAATACGACTCCGTATGCAATGATCAGAATCATAATACTTGCAAAATCTTTTCCGAGTGCTCCAAGGTATGCTGCTGCAATAACGATTGCACAACCAATTAAGGTAATATACCATGGTGCTCCGTACAATTTTAGCCCTTCTTTTTTCTCAGACATATTTTTTCCTCCAGATTGTAAATTTTTTGTTACTAAATTTATCGTTTGGCGTGCGCTAAACTTTATATTCTCATTATAAAATTGGGTACATGAAAAAGATAATCAAAAAGATTTATCTAATCATAGAAAAAAGGAATAGAGCTATAACTTATAGTTTGATGACGTAAGTTATTGGTAGAATATTCAAATAATCTACGCTATCGAAACCACTACGGGTGTGTATGTTGAACAGTATTAGATTACAAGTAAGTCTTTAGCAAACAGAAGGTTAAAAAGTGGTAAGCATTCCAATAAACTGAAGTTTGGAAGGCTCACAAGCTCACAAAGCCTCCTATCTACAAAAACAAAAATTATCAGCCCATACCGTATAACATACACACCCGTAGTGATTTGAATAGCCGTCCGTGTATATGAGAAAAACGAAATAATAATAGAAAGGATCCAGAACCATTGAAATTTTGCCGTCGTTTTGAACGGTTCGCAGCTAGCTTGGTGCGATGTTTGAGCGAAGCGAGTTTCGCAAGGAAAGCTAGCGAATCAGCGACCGTTCAAAACGGCGAGCATAAATTTCTGGTCTGGATCCTTTCTATTATTATTTCGTTTTTCTCATATACATTTGAACGACTACCTTCAAATTACAATTTAAAACGCTGCTCTAAAGATCTCCACAATCTGTTCTTTCGTAGCCTTACGTGGATTTGTAACCTGGCACACATCTTTCATTGCGTTTTCTGCCATAATTTCAAAGTCTTTTTCCTTAACCCCTAAGCTTCTTAAATTCTGTGGGATTCCTACCTGGCTGCTTAGCTGTCTGATGGCTGCGACGGCTTTTCTTGCGGCTTCCATTGTGGAAAGTCCGTCAATGTTTTCTCCCATGGCTTTGGCGATATCTCTGAAACGGTTTGCATTTCCGATTAAGTTAAATTCTTCTACGTGTGGTAATAAGATTGCGTTGCATACACCATGTGGAAGGTTGTAAAATCCTCCTAACTGATGGGCCATTGCGTGTACATATCCTAAGGATGCGTTGTTGAATGCGATTCCTGCTAAGTACTGTCCGTATGCCATCTTGTCACGGGCTTTCATGTATGTTCCGTTGGCCACTGCTTTTGGAAGGTACTGTGTGATCATTGTGATCGCCATCTGTGCAGCTGCGTCTGTCAGTGGGTTGGCATCTGTGGATACATAAGCTTCAATTGCATGTGTTAAAGCATCCATTCCTGTTGCTGCTGTTAATGATGGTGGCATTCCTACCATTAATTTTGGATCGTTGATCGCGATCTGTGGTGTAACTCTCCAGTCTACGATTGCCATTTTTACGTGGCGGCTTGTGTCTGTGATGATACAGAAACGTGTGATCTCTGATGCTGTACCTGCTGTTGTGTTGATCGCGATCATTGGACATAAAGGATTTGTGGATTTATCAACTCCTTCGTAGTCTCTGATGTTTCCACCGTTGGATGCGACTAATGCGATTGCTTTTGCACAGTCATGAGATGAACCACCACCTAATGAAATGATGGAATCGCATTCATTTTCGTTGAATACTTTTAATCCATCTTCAACGTTTGTATCTTTTGGGTTTGGCTCTGCACCGCCGAAGATTACGCTTTCAACGCCTGCATCTGTTAAAATCTTCTGAATATCTTCTGCCATTCCGCTTGTTGCAAGAAATGAATCTGTAACGATCATTGCTTTTTTGCCGCCTAAGCTTTGTAATAATGTTCCTGCTTCCTGTACGGAATCTTCTCCAAATAAGTTTCTTGTTGGTAAAAAGTAGTATGTTGTTGCCATTGTTTTTTCCATCCTTTCGTTTCTTGTTTTCTTTTGCTGTTTCATTTGATGGTCTTATCTTAACAACATATCTCCTTTCATCAAATGACCAAAACAATTTTAAATCTGGATATCAGATGAATTTTTCTTAAGAATCTTTTCTAAACGATGGATGGCTTCTTTGATTTCTTCATCACTTGCATCTGTATAACGGAAAACCAGTGTATGCCTGTAAGATTCCTTGTCTTCTCTGCAATATTTAGACAGACACCGGATCTTAACTTTTTGTTTCTTTGCCTCTTTTACCAACTGCTTATCACTGATTCTGGTATCTACTTTTATCAGAAAATGTGTTCCGCTTTTTCCTCCATAGATTTCTGCTTTTGAGAAAATCTCTGATTGTTTTAGGGCTTTTAACAAACGGTTTCCCTGTTCCTGACAATATTTTTTCATCCTGCGCATATGCCGTTCAAAATATCCTGCATCTAAAAATTTTGCCAATGCATACTGTTCGCAGCTGCATACGGAATTAGAGTAAACACTTGCGATCTTTTTGTATTTTTCCATTAATTCTTTCGGAAGTACCATATAACTGATTCGAATGGATGGTGCAAGGCTTTTGCTGAATGAATTGATATAAATCACTCTTCCTGTCTCGTCACCACATTGAATTGCAGGGGCTAATCTGGCATCATAGCGGTATTCACAGTCGTAATCGTCCTCTATAATATAACGGTCTGGTTCTTCGTTTGACCATTTTAGTAACTCTTCTCTACGCTTTTTCGACATAGTAATCCCCAATGGAAAATGATGTTCTGGCGATGTATGGATGATCTTTGCATTACTTTCTTCTAAATCTCTGATCTTAATTCCTTCCTCATCCATCGCAATGCATTTCCATTTTAAAGAATAATCTTCATAAATGTGCCGGATTCTTTGATATCCTGGATTTTCCATGGCATATATCGAATCTTTTGGAAAAATCTTATATAATCTTCCGAATAAATATTCAATTCCAGCTCCGATCACGACACATTCTTCATCGACATTCATTCCTCTGCTTCGATAAAGATAATCTGCAATCGCCCTTCGAAGTTTCCTGATTCCTCGATAATCTGCTTTTTGAATCAGTTCTGTATCGTAATCGGTTAATACTTCTCTCATAATCTTCTTCCACATGGATACTGGAAATTTATCGCATACCAGCTTATGTGCCGTAAAATCTACCACATAATCCTTTTGCTTCTCTTCTTTTGCTTTCTTCATTCTTTTGATCGATCTTATATCATCTTCGTAAACCTTCGCAACAAAATATCCTCTTTTTTCTTCCGAAACGATAAATCCTTCTGCCAAAAGCTGTTCATAAGCATTCATAACCGTCCGTACACTGATCTGGTTATCCTTTGCCAACGCACGTTTGGAAGGAAGCTTTGAACCTTGTACAAGGCGGCCATTTAAGATATCTCTCTTTAAAGAATTGTAGAGAAATTCATAGAGTGTTTTATCCTTTCGATCTGCAAAATCATAGACTAACATTGATTCATATCATCCCTTCCGTTTTTATTTTTATTGTAAAATGAAAGACTTGTTTATATTTATCCCAAATATTTTTGAACTGTTTATACTTTCTTTAGAATTGTTCATACTTTGTATATTGAATGAAGATGGGATTCTGCTATACTTAAAACATAGTTTTTCATATATATTTTTTAATCCTCTCTTTTCAAAAAAGTAACCGCCCACAAGATTTGTGAGCGGTCTTTTTATTGTATTTACTTTAATCTAAATAAATAGATTATACACTCCAGAAAATGCCACAATCGCTAACACTCCAAGTGCAATAAATGACACAGAAAACAACTCAATAAACATTCGATTCTGTGGGAACTTCTCTTCTGCATCTTTCTGCTGTGATACTCCAGCCATGATCAGTGCTCCAGTTGTTGATACAGGGGTAAATCCTGCAACTGTTCCACCAATGACAATCACCGATACCAGTTCGATCGCACTGACTCCAAGCCCTCCTGATAATCCTGCTGCTGTTGGAATCAATGTTGGAAATACGACTCCAAGTCCTGAGCTGAAGAAAGACATGATTCCTGCGACAACGCCCATGACCATTGCTGCGATCGTTTTGTTCATAACTTTTTCAAGAGCTGCTACCATGATATCAATTCCACCGGATACTGTAATAACATTCATTAAGATTCCGACTCCAAGCACCATTAAGATCACATTCCATGGAATTGCGGAAATTGCTTTTTTCTCATCGGCACATCCTAATACGATTAGAATAGATCCTACAAGGAATCCTGTAAATCCAACGTTCCATGAGAAGAATAATGCTCCAACTGCAAGTACCACAAGTCCAAGAATAGATAACCACTGTTTAGGTTCAAAGCTTGGCAGCTTTTCTTTTGTTGTTGCCTCAACTTTCTCTACTTTCCATCCTTTATAGTAGATATATACTAATACTACACAGATTAGTGCTGTAAATGTCAGACAGATCATGATCGGAATTGTGTTTGCTTCTAATCCCTGTTGTTTCATTAATTCTCTTACAACGGCACTTTCTGGTGTTAATGGGCTCATTCTTCCTGACATAACTCCAAGGTCTCCGATGATTGCTGTCATGATCGGATTCACTCCTGCAGATACTGCAACTGGGATTGCAATGACTGGAATGATCGCCAAGGACGGAATTGCTCCAGGTCCGATCGCACAGACGATAAATCCTAAGATATACATAACAAATGGAATCAGATGTGTTTTTGTTCCGACCAGTCTTACCATTTTTCTTGCAAGTAATTCCAGTGTTCCATTTCCCTGAATGATTGCAAATAAATAGGTGATTCCTACCATCTGAATAAATAGTGAAGAACTAAGTCCTGCGATCACTATTTTAATATCGACTTTATATACGATACTTAAGATCATAGAAAATCCAACACATAAAATTCCAACATTTGCATTTCTGGCAAATCCAATAACGATCGCCAGCAGTAAAACGATTAATGATACTAACCCTAAATTCATAAGTTTTTCCTCCCCTTATCTGAATGTGATACAAACTGGACTTCCTGTTTCAATGATATTCATTGTTGGAACCAGCCATCCTGTGTTTTCATCAAATGTAAATTCGATGATCGTATCACTGTCTTCATTTGCCACATAACATTTTCCATTTGATCCGAAGCAGAAAAATCTTGGTGTCTTTCCAAGGCATGGGAAGAATCCTGTATTTTTCATATATCCTGTAAATGGGTCGATGCGGTAAACTGCCATACTGTCTGTGTAGCGGTTTGATACAAGTACATACTGTCCGCTTGGATCGATCATAACTTCACTCGCATCGGAATATCCTGTCACGGTCTCTGGTACCGTTGTCAGCTCCTGTAATGCCTTCATCTTTCCTGTTTCTTCATCAAACTGGAAGTAAAGGACTTTGTTTCCTTTCTCTTCACACATATAAAGCCATCTGTTATTTGGATGCATTACTGCATGTCTTGGCTCATCCCACGTTCTTGATAAGAACTTATCTGTCTCTGTAAATTCTCCTGTCTCATGGTTGTATTTTAGTGCTCTCATCTGTCCAAATCCATTAACACGTCCTTGTGCACATGCAAACAGATAATTCTTTTTCTGATCCCACAGACACTGATGGATCGTGGATACTTTTCCCTCTTCTTTTCCTTCGTAAGTAAAAGTTGCAACGACATCTCCTAAACTTCCATCTTCATTTCGTTTGATCGTATAGAGTGTTCCACCTTGAAGTGTTGCAACGATCACATGTTGATTTTCGGCATCAACTGTCACATCGACTGGGTTTTTACCTCCGATATCAATCGTATTGATATGTTCTAATGTTCCATCTTCCAAAATCTTGTAAGAAGATACCAGTGTGAAATCTCCATGAACGCTGTAAAGATATTCTTTTGTGTTATCAAAACACTGGAAACTTGGATTCTCCTCTGTCTTTAAACACTGAATCTCTGTCCATCTTCCATCTACTTCTGATACTTCATAAACCTTTAATCCTTCCCCTCTGGCGTTTCTTTCTTTTGTTGTTCTGCATCCTACATACACATATCCCATAATTTTAACTCCTTTTTCTTTTTTGGCTTTTTTCATCCGTTTCATTTCCTATGAATCCATTATAGTTCACTTTACATGTCAATAAAAAATTCATATTTGGACTATCTAAGTCATTCCGAAATGGAATATATATTTTTCGCAATAATTATCGGATATTGTATACAATATTGATATTTTTTCGATTTTCTATCAATCTACAAATAAAAAAAGAACCAACATTTTTAACGTGCTGATCCTTCTTTTGTTATTTTTCTTCCTGATAGAATTTCTCTACAAAATCAATAAAATCTACGATTGTCTGCGACTGATAGCATTTGTCAGAAAGCATCATCCAGACCTCTCTCTTGACAGGCTCTCCCTGCAGATCGTATGCCGGAATTAATTGGACTTTCTCTTCATTGATCTTCCAGTCGTTTCCGAATAAAAATGCAACTCCAAGGTCCTTTTCTACCATCTCGATGGCAATATCAATAAACGGAACATACTGCGATTCATGCGCTCTTGCCCCAAACTGGTTCTTCCACCACTGGTCTACAATCATCTCCACCATTGGATTTAGGAAAGATTTGATAAGTGGCATATCTTCGATCTCATCAATACTTACACCTTGTGGTGCTGCTATATATAAGTCTTCTGTAAATAGATGGATCTTCTTCCCAAGATAAGGATAGTCCCCACAAACAATCCCAATGTCTATTGTTCCATCCATCAAATGTCTTACGATGACATCACTAGAATTCGCTACAGTTTTAATTTGAAGTGCATTTAGGGCATCTGTATAGCCTTTTAAGAGGGATGGCATATGTAATTTGGCAAAGGAATTCGGCACTCCTATACGAAGGAGCTCTTTTGCCACATGTTTATGTGCAAAATGATCTTTAATCTCTTTCATAAAATCCTGTATGATATAAGATTTCTGTACAAGATACCGGCCTTCTTCCGTAAAAATGACACCTCGGTTACTTCTCTTTACAATCTCAATCTGCCATTCTTCCTCCATTGCCTTGATACGTTTTGTCACAGATGGCTGGGTCATGTATAGAAGCTCTGCTGTCTGTGTGATGCTGCGCTTCTCATAGAGAACCTCTAAAATTTTCCAATCTGAATCTCTCATGTTATTCCTTTTTCTAATGCTCTCAAACTTCTATTACTGTTCCAGTTTCAATTCTTTCTCGATATAATCGATAAATTGTTCTAGTGCCTGACTTCTTCTCTTGTTCTTTGAATATAAAAACCATGTATTTCGCATGACTGGACTACCATCTTTGTAGGTTAGTGGTGTCAGGCAAAGATTATATTCATTCTTAAAATTATAAGGCAGAAAACAGCATGCATAACCAAGGCCACTGTCGATCATCTGCCAGGCAAAATCAATGTATCCCGCAAATATACCTGATTTGCCTTTTTCTTTGAATCGTTCATCCCACCAACCCTGTAAAATCTCTGATGTTCTGTCATTCGTCTTATACTGAATTCTATGATACTTTGGAAGTTCATTGATATCCATAGGCTCCTTGGTTACCAGATATCCCTGGTTTTGCGCGATCAATACTTTATGTACCGGCCCTTCGTAATCCCCTCGGATAAATCCAACATCAATGGAACCTTCTAACATCTTTCGAAACAGTACATCACTTTGTTCATTGACGATCTCAAAGCTGGTGTTTGGACAGACTTCGGAATAACTTGACAGTACATCTGCAAGCGAATATTTACTGTATGTATAAGACGCTCCGATGACGATCTTGTTTTCTTCTGTGTCCTTCATTTCTTCAATGTGTTCTTTTGTTTCTTTTAAAAACTCTAGGTAGTATCCTGCCTGCTTGGCAAGATACGTACCTTCCTTTGTAAAAACCAAACCTTTGGGTGTTCGATCTACGATCGTCACATCAAATTCTTTCTCCATCTGCTGCAGTCGTTTGGTCAGGGATGGCTGCGTCATAAACAACATATTTGCAACCTTTGTAATATTCGGCTTCTTATAAAGCGCATATAAAATTTCCCAATCAGAATCTTTCATGAAATCACCCTTTTCTTCTATTGTACTTTATTTTGTTTCTCCTTTTGCAAGCTGTTCTTTTAAATAAGAAAGCTGTCCTCCACTTAAAACTACTTCTACTTCATTATCACTCAAATCAAGTGTAACTTCAAATGAAAAATCTTTTGTTTTGTCTTTGACTGTAACTTTTCTTGTTGGAATCTGGTCTAACAGGTTTTCAAATTCAATTTCATCTTCCTGATCAATTCTATCATAGTCTGCTGGATTTGCAAATAACATTGGAATAATTCCATGATTTACAAGATTTCCTTTATGGATACGTGCAATACTCTTTGCGATAACAGCTTTCACTCCAAGATACATTGGATTAATCGCTGCATGTTCTCTTGATGATCCTTGTCCATAGTTTTCTCCCCCGATGATCACGCTTCTTCCCATTTCTTTGGCTCTCGCTGCAAAGTCTGGGGCATATCTGTGGTAGCAATACTGTGACATCAGTGGAATGTTTGATCTCATACTTGAGAATTCTGCACTCGCTGGTGTGATATCGTCTGTAGAAATATTATCTCCACCTTTTAAGCTGACTGGTACACAGAAATTCTGCTGTGGTTTTTCAGGAATTGGCAAGAATTTGATATTTGGTCCTTTGACAATCTCTACTTCTTTTGCTTCTTCTAATGGTAATGGTTTGATGATCATACTGTCATCGATCAGATATTCTTCTGGTTCATGAACTTTAGCAAGTTCTTTGACATCTTCTCCCATCACATCTTCCGCTGTTGCAAATGTTCCCATGATTGCTGTTGCTGCTGCACTTTCTGGGCTTACCAGATAGATATCTGCTGTTGGGTTTCCTGCACGACCTTTGAAGTTACGGTTAGATGTACGAACTGCAACTCCATTTGTAGGTGGTGTCTGTCCGATCGCACAGCAAGGTCCACAAGAGATTTCTAACATACGAACACCGGCCTGAAGCATCATATCGATATACCCATCTCTTAATAATTCTCTGTAAGTCTGTTTAGATGCGATTCCACATGTACAGCTGACATCATCATTGACATGATGTCCTTTAAATACCATGGCTGCTTTTGCAATATCAGAATAACTTGCGTTTGTACAGCTTCCGATAAATACCTGCTGCACTTTGCGTTTTTCTACTTCTTTTAATGGTTTTACATTATCTGGTTGATGAGGACAAGACATCATTGGAACTAATTCACTTAAGTTGATCTCAATCACTTCATCATATTCTGCATCTTCATCTGGAAGAAGTTCTACATAATCTTCTTCTCTTCCCTGTGCTTTTAAGAATCTGTGAACCTGTTCATCTGCAGGGAAGATGGATGTTGTAGCACCAAGTTCTGCTCCCATGTTAGAGATGGTTGCTCTTGCTGGGATCTCAAGGTCTTTCACTGCTGGTCCTGTATATTCATATACATTTCCAAGTCCACCTTTGATGGATACACGACGAAGCATTTCAAGAATGACTTCTTTTGTGTTGCATCCAGGTTTTAATTCTCCTGTTAATCTTACGTTGACGATGCGAGGCATCTTAAGTCTCATTGGAACTCCTGTCATTGCTGTTGCAACGTCCATTCCTCCAACACCGATACATAACATACCAATGGAACCACCGTGTGGTGTATGGCTGTCACCACCCATGCTGATCTTTCCTGGTTTCCCAAATCTTGACACATGAACTGTATGGCAGATTCCATTTCCTGGACGAGATACATGAACTCCAAATTTCTTTGCTGCTGACTGCAGATAAATATGATCATCTGGTGTCATGTTGTTTACATACAGTAAGTTGTGGTCTAAGTAACTTACACTGCATTCTGTACGAATACGATCCAGTCCGATCGCTTCAAATGCAAGATAAGTCATAACCGCATTGATATCATGGGTAAGTGTCTGATCAACTTTGATAAACACTTCTTCTCCAGGAACCATGCTTCCTTTCACAAAATGTGACTCTAAAATTTTCTTAGTTAATGATTTTCCCATAGGGTGAACCTCCCGACAAAAATTCTCGTTTTCTTTGATAGTTTTATTATAAGTAGTACGGGTGGCTATCGTAAAATTGCTTCTATCCATGATACCATTCCTAAAAAGAATGGCAGAAAAAATAAAAACAGCTGTCTACCTAATTTAAAATTGGCAAATAACTGTTCTCATTTTATTTTTTCTGGATATGCTAAAAATTATATCATTTTATACTGGATATGCTTCTTCATTTCCTTCGGTTACGTCAACTTTCTTCTCCTGTGCATCACGGTACTTAAAATACTCCGTAGCAACCTGAGGGAATAAAGCGTAACTTAATACATCTTCATCCTGTTCTTTATAAGCTGCTACCTCCTTTTCAAATTCAGGAAGTTCATCTTCGATCATGTCTGCATATCGACATGTGATCGGCTTCTTATCCCCAATACATTTTTTCTGTACTTCAGGATTGAATGGTTTTACTGTTGCTCCGTATTTTCCTTCAAGGATTTCTTTGGTTTCTTCTGTTACCATCTTGTAACGTTCTCCAGTAATGACATTAAATACAGCCTGTGTTCCAACGATCTGGGAGGATGGTGTAACGAGTGGGCATTCTCCTAGATCTTTTCTTACTTTTGGTACTTCTTCTAATACTTCGTAATACTTGTCGGCGGCATGCTGGCTTTCTAACTGGGATGTGAGGTTTGAAAGCATTCCTCCTGGTACCTGGTAAAGTAATGTTTTGATGTTCACTCCTAAGTTCTTTGGATTTAATAATCCAGAATCTAAAGCTTCGTCTCTGATCGGACGGAAGTAGTCTGCGATCTCTGCTAATAATTTCTGGTCTAAGCCTGTGTCGTATGGTGTATTTTTGAATGTTTCTACCATAACTTCGGTTGCTGGCTGGGATGTTCCCATGGAAAATGGTGACATGGCTGTGTCGATCACGTCAACGCCTGCTTCAACAGCTTTCATGTATGTCATAGATGCTACACCGGATGTATAGTGTGTATGTAACTGGATCGGAATATCAACGGTTGCTTTTAATTCTTTTACCAGTTCTTCTGCTTTGTATGGTAATAACAAACCTGCCATATCTTTGATACAGATAGAGTTTGCACCCATATCTTCGATTCGTTTTGCGAGGTCTTTCCAGTAATCTAAGGTATAAGCATCCCCTAATGTATACGCCATTGCAACCTGTGCATGTCCTTTTTCCTTATTCGCAGCATCAACGGCTGTCTGTAAGTTTCGAAGGTCGTTCATACAGTCGAAAATACGAATGATATCAATTCCATTTGCAATGGATTTCTGTACGAAATATTGTACGACATCGTCTGCATATGGACGGTATCCTAAGATATTCTGTCCTCTGAATAACATCTGTAATTTTGTGTTTTTAAATCCGTCTCTGAATTTTCTTAATCTGTCCCATGGATCTTCTTTTAAGAAACGCAGGGATGCATCAAATGTTGCCCCACCCCAGCATTCTACAGAATGGTATCCGACCTGATCCATTTTATCGATGATCGGCAACATCTGCTCTGTCGTCATTCTTGTGGCGATCAGGGACTGATGTGCATCTCTTAAGATTGTTTCTGTTATTTTTATTGGTTTTGCCATAATATTTTCCTCCTTACACTCCAAAGATCGCCATAAATGTACCTGCTGCAACCGCTGTTCCAATAACTCCGGCTACGTTTGGTCCCATTGCATGCATTAATAAGAAATTGGTTGGATCTGCTTCGGCTCCGACTTTTTGTGATACTCTGGCTGCCATCGGTACTGCGGATACTCCTGCAGAACCGATCAGTGGGTTGATCTTTCCACCAGATAATTTGCACATCAGTTTTCCAAATAAGACTCCACCTGCGGTTCCTACTGCAAATGCAACAAGTCCCAATACTACGATTTTAAGTGTTGCAATATTTAAGAAATTTTCTGCACTTGTAGATGCTCCAACAGATGTTCCAAGTAAGATAACAACAATGTACATCAATGCATTAGAGGCTGTCTCTGATAACTGTTTGACAACACCACATTCACGGAATAAGTTTCCGAGCATCAGCATACCAACTAAAGGAGCAGTTGTTGGAAGGATCAGGCAGACAACGATCGTGATAATGATCGGAAACAGGATTTTTTCTGTCTTTGATACTGGACGTAACTGTTCCATTTTGATCTTTCGTTCTTCTTCTGTTGTTAATAATTTCATGATCGGTGGCTGAATGATCGGTACCAGTGACATATAAGAATATGCCGCTACCGCGATCGGTCCCATAAGCCCTGTCTGATGTAACTTTCCGGCAAGGAAGATGGAAGTTGGTCCGTCAGCTCCACCGATAATTGAGATCGCTGCTGCCGCCTTTCCATTAAATCCCAAGAAAATAGCTAAGAAATACGCACTGTAAATTCCAAGCTGTGCAGCTGCACCTAAAAGAAAACTCTTCGGATTGGCGATCAGCGGTCCAAAGTCTGTCATTGCTCCAACCCCAAGGAAGATCAGAGATGGAAGAATACTCCATTCATCTAAAATATAAAAGTAATGTAATAATCCACCTACACCATTGGATGTACTTGCTGGATCTGCCATGATATCTGGGTAAATATTGACAAGTAACATTCCAAACGCGATCGGTACTAATAACAATGGTTCAAATCCATGTCGGATCGCAAGATATAAAAATACCAGTGCTACTAAGATCATGACATAGTTTCCCCATGTCAGATTAAAAAATGCAGTAGAGTGGATCAGATTCGATAAAGTATGTGTGATATTAGCCATCAAATCCCTCCATTCTAATTCATTGTAGCTAAGACAGCTCCATTTTCAACTTCATTTCCCTGTGAAACTGCGATACTAGCGATCGTTCCATCCTGAGGTACAACAACTGGGATTTCCATTTTCATAGATTCTAAGATCACAACGGTATCCCCAGCTTTCACTACCTGTCCCTGAGATACTTCAACTGCGATAACTTTTCCTGGTACAGAAGATTTGATTTCAATGCTTCCTGCATTTCCTGCTGGCTGTGGTGCTGCCTGCTGTGTTTTTACTGGCTGTGGTGCAGGTGCTGCGCTTTGCTGTACTGGTGCTGCCCCATTTCCTGTTGTTTCTTCAACTGTAACGTCATATACATTTCCATTGACTGTAATTCTATAACTTTTCATTGTATCTCCTCCTGATCTACCATTGATTTCTGTGTACTTTTTTAATTGAACGGACAATATACTGTCCTGGATCTCCGCCTTCTGAAGCAGCGATCGCTGCTGTGATCACTGCGATTAATTCCAGATCATCGACTAGATTCGTTTCTTCTTCTGCTGGTAGCGTTTCCTGTATTTTTTCTTCTTTTACCGACTCTTGTATCTTCTTTTTTGTAAGTTTATCTTCAATTACTGAAATAAAACGAAACAGATAAATGAGAAAACTTAATGAGACCAGTACAAAAAATACGATGGAAACACCCATGATCGTGTTACTTACTGCTGCACCCATATGTTTCCTCCTTCTTTAAAATGCATTATGTTTTTTTGGTATCTGCATTTCTCTTTTCGTATATAACATTTCAAAAGCACCAATCACATATTTTCTTGTATCCTGTGGATCGATCACTGTATCAACATATCCACGTCTGGCTGCACTGTCTACATCTGACTGTAATTTTTCATATTCCTGTGCTTTTTCTTTTAATACATCTGCCGTTGCTCCTGGATTCATGATCTTGGCTGCCATGTCTGCTTCCATCATTCCAATCTTTGCATCTTCCCATGCATATACAAGATCTGCTCCAACTGCTTTACTGTTCATAGATACATAAGCACTTCCAAATGCCTTCTTTGTGATGACATTGACTTTAGGAACACTTGCCTGTACAAACGCACCTGTCATTGCTCCAACTGCCTGTGCTAATTCTCTTTCCTGTTCAAGATCAGCCACAAATCCAGCGGTATCCGTGATCGTTAAGATTCCAACACCAAATGCATCACATAATTTTACAAACGTTGCTGCTTTTTTTGCTCCCTGGGCACTGATTCTTTCTTTTTTATTTGCAACACAGCCAACGGTTTCTCCATCTAAACGGATAAATCCGATCACCATGTCAGTTCCATAGTCCTTCTTTAGTTCTATAAATTTATTCTCATCTGCAATCTGTGTAAGAATTTCTACAGCATCTGCTGTTTGAATATTTCCACAAAGACGATTTAAGTCATCCATACAGTCTTTGATCTTACTCTGATCTTTATAATTTGATGGGAATAGTCCTGTTAACTTCTTGATCTGGGCAAAAACTTCTGCTTCATTTCCGACAAAATCAACAACTCCGGCTTCTTTACTCTGGAATGCAGCACTTGCACTGTTTAATACTTCTTTTCTGTTTCCAGTGATTGCGTTTGGGGCATTTACAAACAACTGTCCACTTTCTTCCATCAATGTAAAATCTGTCAGTGTTGGGAAGACTGCAAGACCTCCTCCACAGTTTCCAAAGATTGCACTGATCTGTAAGATCACTCCGGATGCCTGTGCCTGTTTCTTGTAAATTTCTCCAAATGCATGAAGTGCATCCGTTGATTCCTGCAGGCGGATTCCTGCACAATCGATCATACCGATCACCGCAACGCCTGTTTTCATTGCCAGATCATACAAATTTGCGATTTTTCTGGCATGCATTTCTCCAATGGAACCACCAAGCACAGACGCATCCTGACTGTATACATAGACTGGACATCCATTGATCAGTCCATATCCTGTTACAACCCCATCCGATGGAGTCTCTACTTTGTCTAACTGAAAGTCTGTACTTCTTGCTGTTACCGCCTGTCCGATTTCTACAAAACTTCTCTCATCGAGCAATGCATCAATCCTCTCAACTGCTTTCCCTTTTGATTTATTTTCCATAAAAAGCCTCCTTTTCTTAGTCATTTGTATTTTATTTTTTCCATGGTAATATGACTGGTTCAAATAATTTCTTTAATTCCTTCACCATCGTATTCTTATTTGAATCTTCTACCAGCACATCACTCTTTCCTGAAATGCTTCCAAAAGTTGTAATCTTATGGATTTCCATATCTTCTGCCAGATATTTTGTCATCCGTTCTCTCGTAGCATCTTTATCGTAAATCTTTATATAAGAATATCCTGGATAATCTTTCGATGCATAACAGAGCATTTTATATTCCTGTGAATGTATCTTAACCTTTAGGCGCTCATATATTTTTTGGATTTTTTCCGTCTGATCGACCATCATAAAGTATGCGACCTCTTCTCCTTCTGGCAGATTTCTTCTCACGTAATTACGATGTGGTGATTTTCGCATTTGCTTGTAAATCTGTGTCTCAGCTTCATTTTCCAAATGATGATAGTAAATGATCAGTACATCTTCTACCACAACATTGATAAAAAAGTTTACATCTTCTTCTCTTAAGATTTCTATGATCTTTTGAGCCTTATTATACGACATCGAATAAGTTTTTAAATAACGATTATCCTTAAGATCATATAAAACTGCTCCATCCATTGCGATGATCGGAAGTTTTAAATGAATATCAGATAATGACTCCATCACAGATGCTGGTGTTCTGATCGTTGCAACTGTAAAATTGGCTCCAGTATCAATGATCCTGTTTAATTCTACTTTACTGTAATCTGTTAACAATTCTTCTCCAGTTAACATTACATCCTCAATTCCTGAGACATACAAAACATCCGTATTCTTTCCTCTTGGTAAATGTACAGAATTTACGATCAATGCTAAAAATACACCGATCAATGTATCCACAACCCTGTTTAATACAAAGATAAATGGATGTGTATCTTCAATATGCATCACGACAATACTTAAAAACACAACACAGGAAAAGTATGAATTATTTTTGCAATTCATCACAACGGTTGAATAAATAACAACTCCCGTAAACACGGAGATCAACATATAATTTAAAAACGTTCCAATAATTTGTCCATCCAACACATAAATCTGAATCAAAATCACAAGAAATCCCCAAAACGCTCCGATCAATGTTCCAATGCTTCTCTTCTTAGCCATTTTTAAGCTGCTTGAGCGATACGGCTGCATGCACTGAAGTACTGCAAGTGCCGAATAAAATGGAATTCCCTGACAGCCTCGCAGAAAATACACCACAAAGCAAAGGCAGACCGCACAGACAGAACGTATGATCCTCTGACCGACATGCGGCAGTTTAAAATCGTTTTTCATATCCTTCATACCTCAAAATACTTTTCTCATTAGTTGATCTGTTACTTTTCTATCTTTCCTCTTTTATTATATCTAGAAATTTCTTCAAATGATAATTGCTGAAATCTATAGTGGCATTCCAAAAAAGAATTGTCAGTTCCTGATATTTAAAAAGGGCCTGCCTATCCCATGGATAAACAGACCCTTTTGTCATGCTTTACTTTAAAAATATTTGATTTAAAAATTAAAATAATCCTTCTTCATTAAAATAATCGATTCTCATCGCATGACGCACATCTTTCATTGTTTCCTGTGCTTTTGCCCTTGCAGCTTTTGTTCCCTGCTGAAGAATTTCTGCAACTTCTGGAAGTTTTGCTTCCCACATCTTTCTTCTCTCGCGGATTGGTTCTAATTCTGCCTGAAGTACTTTGTTTAAGAACTTCTTCACTTTGACATCTCCAAGTCCTCCACGCTGATAATGGGCTTTTAATTCATCTAAGTTATTGTATTCTGGCCAGAATTCTTCAAAGTATTCTGGTTTACAGAACGCATCTAAGTAGATAAATACTGGATTACCTTCTACCTGTCCTGGATCTTCAACCCTTAAATGATTTGGATCTGTAAACATGGACATTACTTTCTTCTTGATATCCTGTGGTTCATCAGATAAGTAAATACAGTTTCCAAGAGATTTACTCATCTTCGCTTTTCCGTCGATTCCTGGAAGTCTTAAACATGCCTGATTGTCTGGCAGTACGATCTGTGGGTCTGTTAATGTCTCTCCATATACAGAGTTAAACTTGTGTACGATCTCTTTGCACTGCTCTACCATTGGCATCTGATCTTCTCCTGCTGGTACGACCGTTGCTCTAAATGCAGTGATATCTGCTGCCTGACTAATCGGATATGTGAAAAATCCAACCGGAATGCTTGCTTCAAAATTCTTCTGTTTGATCTCTGCTTTTACTGTTGGGTTACGCTGCACTCTTGCAACTGTAACTAAGTTCATATAGTAGAAAGACAGTTCTGTAAGTTCTGGTACCATAGACTGAATAAAGATATTAACTTTCTCTGGATCTAACCCACATGCAAGATAATCAAGTGCTACCTGCATAATGTTCTGTCTTACTTTCTCTGGATGTTCTGCATTATCTGTTAATGCCTGGGCATCAGCGATCATGATATAAATTTCGTCGAATTTACCAGAATTCTGCAGTCTCACTCGTTCTTTTAAAGATCCTACATAATGTCCAACATGCAGTCGTCCCGTTGGTCTGTCTCCTGTTAATATTACCTGTTTCATTATTTTCTCCTTTTCCGCTTTCCGTATAGACTTTGTACGTCTTCTCTTATGATCTATACTCTTATGTTTTATTGTAAAATCAAATGCGTAAAGTGTCAATATTTCATTGTGAAAAGATTTTTGTGTGTCCGCACTAGAAAGACATTCATTTCCGTAAAAAAGACATTTTGTATTGACTTAAGGAATAAAAGTAAATATAATAAATAAGATTGATTCTTTATTTTTAAGAAAATATGATGTAAGTATCAAAATATCACTTAAAAATAAAAAAATAATGAAAGAAGGAATTTTTAAAATGAAAAACTTATTACAAAAGTGGAATAGCTTAAGTCTGATCGTAAGAATCTTAATCGGTCTGATCATCGGTGCTATTCTTGGTGTAGCTGCTCCAAAAGCAACAGGGCTTGCTCTACTTGGAGATTTATTTGTTGGTGCTCTTCGTGCTGTAGCCCCAATCCTTGTATTTGTACTTGTCATTGCTTCTTTAGCAAATTCTAAGAGCAACGGTGCAAAAAATATGCGTATTGTTATCATCCTTTATATGCTAACAACTTTTATTGGTGCTGTTGTCGCAGTATGCGGAAGTTTTCTCTTCCCAATCACATTACGTCTTGGAAAAGCTGCTACATCTGAAGCCGCTCCTCCAACGGGTGTGTTAGAAGTATTAAAGAACTTATTAATGAATATCGTATCAAACCCTGTTGATTCCCTTGTAAAAGCAAACTACATCGGTATCCTTGCATGGGCTGTTGTTTTTGGACTTGCATTAAAAGCTGCAACTCCTGGAACTAAAAAAGCTCTTCATGATATCTCTGCTGCAGTTACAAAAGCTGTACACTGGATCATCAACTGTGCTCCATTTGGTATTCTTGGACTTGTATATAACACTGTATCTACAAACGGATTAAGCATCTTTACTGATTATGGTAAACTTCTTGCCCTATTAGTTGGATGTATGTTATTTACTGTATTTGTAACAAACCCAATCATCGTATTTAGTATGCTTCGCAGAAACCCATATCCACTGATCTTAAAATGCTTAAAAGAAAGTGGTTTAACAGCATTCTTTACAAGAAGTTCTGCTGCAAACATTCCTATGAACATGGCTCTTTGCGAAAAACTGGGATTAAATGAAGATAACTATTCTGTATCTATCCCTCTTGGTTCTACGATCAACATGGATGGTGCTGCGATCACGATCACAGTTATGTCTCTTGCAGCTGCTCATACAATGGGTATCTCTGTTGATATTCCTACAGCGATCATCTTAAGTGTCTTAGCTGCTGTTTCTGCATGTGGTGCTTCTGGTGTTGCTGGTGGATCCCTGCTGTTGATCCCTCTTGCATGTTCTTTATTTGGTATCTCAAATGATGTTGCCATGCAGGTTGTTGGTGTTGGATTCATCATTGGAGTAGTACAGGATTCTGTTGAAACTTGCTTAAATTCTTCTTCTGATGTATTACTTACAGCTACTGCTGAGTTATATCAGAGAAGAAAAGCTGGGGAAGATATTGTATTGATCCCTAATAAATAAAAACTTATGAATAAATAAAATTTGTGGAAATATATAAAAAATAGATTGTTTCCCTTGGACCCACTCTCGTTCAGATTCGCACGTAGCGGACACTAAATTCGACAGCGACGATGAATCGTCACTGCTCATTAAGTGCCGACGAGCTCATATGGTCCAAGGGAAACAATCTATTTTTTATATATTTAAATTTTGTTTATTGATAAGCTGTAGGTATGAGTGACTGCTCATGAGTATTGGATTTTAACTTTAGTTTTATAATAAAATAAAGATTTTAAATGCTTGTTCTCATTCCCAGAGTACAATGTTCTAAAAGTTTTTCACTATTTATGATTTCAATTTGTCTCCTTGATAAGAGAAGCTCTCGCCATTGTTACAAGATCTGCTTTGTCTGCTTGTAAAACACTTTCTGCAATTTCAACATCATTGATTCTTCCTACTGCGATCACTGGAATATCTACCACTTTTTTGATCTCTGCTGCATTTTCTACATATGCTGCTCTTGGAACAACAGATGGTGGAATGATCACATGTGTGGATGCATAAACACCCTGTGAACAATGAATACAATCTGCTCCTGCTTCCTCTACCAGTCTTGCAAGTATCTTAGATTCCTCGATTTCTAATCCACCTGGGACATATTCAACCGCTGACATTCTGTATAAAACTGGATAATCTTTTCCGCATTTTTCCTTAATATTCTCAATGATCTCCATTGCAAATCTTGCACGGTTTCGGATCGTTCCTCCGTATTCATCACTTCTCTTATTGGAAAAAGGAGAGGCAAATGCTCCAATCAGATATCCATGTGCCCCATGAACTTCAACTGCATCAAATCCAGCTTCTTTTGCTCTTCTTGCGCAATCTCTGAATTGCTCAACCAGTTCATGAATTTCTTCTACTGTCATTTCTCTTGGTGTCTCTGGCATTGTTGGATCTTTTAACGCGGAAGGTCCGACTGGCTGTTCTCCTGTGATCGCACTGCTTGTCTCTCTTCCTGCATGATAAATCTGTGCTGCGATCTTTCCACCTGCTTCATGAATTCTTCTTGTTAACTCCTTATAGCTTTCAATCTGTCCATCTTCCCATAATCCAGGAAGCTTTTTAAATCCACCTGCAGTTGGTGTCACTGCATAATCTTCTGTGATGATCAGTCCCCCTCCACCTTTTGCTTTATGTTCATGATAGGCAATAAATTTCTCTGTTGCCATTCCATCCTCAGAACAATAGTTTGTTACCATTGCTGATACGACCATACGGTTTTTAAGCTCCATCTGATTGATTTTAAACGGTTCAAATACTTTCATTTTACTGCTGCTCCTTCCTTTCATATCCGCTATCCTTTTGATAACTTTACTATAGTCTGATTCCTGGAATTGTTCTCCCTCATATGAGGGAGAAACGAAAAAAAGTAGTTATACCAAACATTTTTGTTTCATACAACTACTTTTGTTTATATTATTCATTTTTCTAATAAATTAAAATTCTTTTTTTAGCATAATTCCTTCAGCTATTTTCAATGACAGGAACCAAATGACAATGGAAATTATATAGATAGAAGCCCATAGTGTAATATTTTTTAAATACATTTGATTCATCACGATGTCAATCAGCTCAATCCCTGCCGTTTCAAACATTTTGAAAAAAAAGATAACAACAAAAACAATCCCTCCGATCATAGCTGCTAACGCGATTCTTCCCTTCTCTGCTTCATATTTTAATAGAAAAGGAAGGGCCATTGATTGAAAAATCAATAGCATTGGAATATTGAGTAAGACTGCCATCACAATTTCTTCTGACCTCATTAACAATGTACCTTTTGCTGCTGTAACGATGACTACTAACAATATACCTCCAATGACTGTTATCATTCCCCAAAAGAGGCTAAACAGATATTTTTCTCTTGTATATTCTTTTCTGCTAAATGGAAGCGTAAATAAAAACGCATTGCCATTATCAAATGTATCGTAACTGATCGTACTGATTGCTGTCATGATTGTAATCACAGACGTATAGCTAATTGCAAATGATATTTGATCCGTAGCGATTAAGATTCCTGCTGCAACTAGCCAGATCACTGCCAGATTTTTTTGTTGTGATGAGATTAATCTGATGTCTTTTGTCCATAATCCTTTCATCTTCTACACCCCCTGTATCATTAATGTAATGATCTGATCGATCGTTCCTTTTTCTACCACGATCTTTGGATAATTCTCCAGATAAAATTGTTTCTGATCTGTAAGACATGCATATCCATAGGATTCTTTCTTCATTTTTATTATATATTGTGGATCTAGTGTTTTTGACTGTTCTTCATCAACCTTTAAGATCGCATAATTACTTAATAACCGGTCTGTTTCTTCGTGCAAGATGATATTTCCTTCATTGATCATATAAATATTATCACATAAGGTTTCAAGATCTGTTGATATATGAGAACTTACAAGAATCGAACGTTCTTCATCTTCTTCCATATAATCTCTTAACATATCAAGCATCTCATTCCTTGCCATGACATCAAGCCCTGCCGTTGGTTCATCTAAGATTAATAGTTTTGCTTTGTGGCAGATTGCTGTAATTAACTTTAATTTTGCTTTCATTCCAACAGAAAACTGTTCTAGTTTTTTGTCTGTTGGCAACTGATATTTCTCTATATAGTTTGTAAATAACTGTTCATCAAATGCTTCATATGTATTTTTTAGAATATCCTTGATGTCTTTTACTGTAAGATATCTGCTAAAACCAGAATCAGAAAGTACGACACCGATCTGTTCCTTATCCTCTGGTTTTATATCCTTGACATTCTTTCCAAAAATCTGAATATCTCCTCCATCTATGTAAATCAATCCAAGCACTGCCTTTAAAGTTGTGCTTTTTCCAGATCCATTTGGACCTACAAACCCGGTGATCATCCCCTCTTTTACTTCCATGGAACAGTTGAGGTGGAAATTCTTATATTGTTTCTTTAATTTATCAATTTTTAACATACCTTATCCCTCCAATATTAACTCAAACAAGGTTTTGATATCTTCATCACTGATGCCAAAACGCCTTCCTTTTAGAATTGCTTGTTCTAAGTCCTGTTCTACTTCCTTCTTTTGCTCTTCCATCATCAACTCCGTGTTCGCCGCTGTCACATAGCTGCCTTTTCCATGAATCGTTACTGTAAAGCCTTCTCTTTCCAGTTCATCGTAAGCTTTCTTTACCGTTAAAGCACTGATCTTTAATTCCTTTGACAATGCCCGGACAGATGGCAGCTGGTCATTCTGCTTTAATTCTTGCTTTCGGATCATTGTTTTGATCTGGTCTATGATCTGCTCATAGATTGGAACCATGGATGATGTGTTGATTATGATCTTCATTTTGTATCATCCTCCTTTACTTATAAACAGTGTATAACAGCATCAAACTGTTGTCAACTGTTATATGGTGTTTGTTTTAAAATAAATAAAAAATAGAGTTATTGCATTATCATAATAAAAGTTCAAAAAGAACTATAGATAACGCAATAACTCCATTTTTATGTTTAAATTTTATATAATTTAATAATATTCTTCTACATATTTATCAGCAACTTCTTTATCCAAAGAAAAGTCCTCCATGATATTTTTTATTGTATCTTCTCTTGATGCTTCCATCTTCTTATAAATTTTAATTGCACCCTCTACTCTTCCTTCTATCCTTCCTTTCTCTCTTCCTCTTTCTTCTAATTCTTCTAAGATCTTGCACATATTCAACTCAACTCCTTCCTGTTCTAATTTCAATGAATCATCAATTAATTTCTGCGTTTCTGTAATTGAACCTATTACCATTCCAAGTTCTGGTGATATTGTTTTTTCTTTTTATTCCATTTTTAATTCATTGTCGATATAATTTTTAACAATTCTTGCAATTAATTGATACTATCTTCAAATATTTATAAAAACAAAAATAGAGATTGGAGTACAAAATACCATCAATGGCATTTATTTTTCATACTTCAATCTCTATTTCTATTTTTATGAATATTCAATACACTTCTGTATTACAATCTAATTTTTCTCATCCATCAATCCAAACTGTATCGTCACACAAGTAGCAATGATCAATCCAAACATATAAAATGAATATTTTAACACATTAAGTGGTGACACATCTGCGAGTGCCGTGATCATTAACATACCTCCATCATGTGGCATCAATGAGATAAATGCACAGGCAAAGATATCTACCAGACTGGCAAGTCTCTTTGGTGCAATCTTGTATTTTTCACCGATTTCTTTTGCAATCGGACAAGTAACAATAATAGCAATCGTGTTATTTACCATTGCTGCAGAAAGAATTCCTGACATCAGCCCGATTCCATATTCTGCACCACGTCTATTCTTGATCTTGCCACTAATCGCTCCTACCAGCCACTCAACTCCGCCATATTCGCGAACAATACCAATGATTCCAGATACCAAGATCGCAACCATACTGATACTAAACATATCACTCATACCATTTCCAATTGCCTGAATCCAGTCAAAGAATCCGCAGCTTCCCACACAAAGTCCGATAATACCTGCAGAGAGGATTCCTACAAAAAGTACAACTGCAACGTTAATCCCCATCAATGCTGCTCCAAGAACGATAAGATATGGAAGGACTTCAATGATATTGTAACTTCCTGCCTTGATTGCTCCACTTCCAGTACCTCCGACCACTGAATAAAGGATCATTGCCACGATCGCAGCCGGTAATGCGATAAAGAAGTTCATCTTAAACTTATCTTTCATCTCAGAACCGCATCCTTCTGCTGCTGAGATCGTTGTATCAGAAATCATGGAAAGGTTATCTCCAAAATAAGAACCTCCGATCACTGCTGCTCCAACGATCGCAACATTTAAGTGTGCTCCCTGTGCCACATTGATCGCGATTGGTGCCATTGCTGCAATGGTTCCCATGGATGTTCCTATCGATGTTGCCATTATCATTTGTACACATATTGTTCTGGTCGTTACTACTAAAAGAATACATTTCTGTATCTTTTTCCTTTTGTTCATATGCTTTAGCTACAAATTTTTTTTTAGCTTCTTTTATTTCATCCTGTATTCCTGTTTTATATATAAAAGTAATCTTATATGGATCTTTATTACCATTTTCATCAAAACCACCTACAATGGCTTTTTCAACTATACTTTCAAAAACAACTCTATCAAATTCTTCCAGAATCGGATTGTTCATTATATTCTTTCTAAATTCACTAATTCTGTTAGAAATATTATCTTTTTCATCTAATTGTTTCTTAAGATATTTTAACTCATTCTTTTTATTTAATAAAGTAGTTTTTAATAATCTTTCATTTTCTTCATAAATATCTTGGGGTATTGTTCCATTCAAATATTCATTTAATAATTTATTTCTTCGCACCTTAATCTTTTGAATTGATTCATCTGTCTGTTTAATTGCCTCTTCTATTTTTTCTTTTTTTAAAATTGTTTTTATTTTTGCTAATAAATCTTCTAAGACATCTTGCTTATTATCACATAACCTATTATAAGATTCTACAAAAGCTTCTTCTAAAACACTTTCAGAAATTGCTTTTGCATTTGGACAATATTTCACTCCCTTCCTACATGGTTCTGAACAATACCATACTGCTTTAGAATATTTTGAATTACTGTGCCATTGCTTTCTTACTAAATTTTTTCCGCAATAACCACATTTTAGCATAGAACTAAATGCATATCTTCTATTGATTACAACTTGATCTGTTCCATTAGCAAGTTTCTTTGTACTTTTAGCCTTACGTAATTTCTGTGCTTTATCAAAAATTTCTTTTGAAACAATCGGTTCATGATGGTCTATTACATAATATTTATCTTCCTCTCCATTATTATGTAATCTTCGTTTTGAAATAGGATCAATCGTAAAAGTCTTCCCTTGCAACATGTCCCCTTTATATTTCTCATTTTTTATGATACCTAGAACGGTTGGTGCTGACCATTCAACATTGTTTATCGTAAAAATTCCTTTTTTATTTAGTTCATTAGCGATCACTCTTCCTCCTGCCCCTTCTAAATATCTATTGAAAATATACCTTACCGCTGTTGCTTCTTCTTCTACAATTTTTAGCTGCCTTGTTTCTTTATCAACCTCATATCCAAAACAACGATGGGATCCTACCATTTCACCTCTTTTCATTTTCATCTTAAGTCCTTTTTTCACATATGCAGAGGTATTTTCTACTTCTTGTTGTGCTACAGAACTTAAAATTGTTGTCAAAAATTCGCCGTCTTTTAACGTATTAATTTTTTCAACTTCAAAATAAACTGCCACGTTCATTTCTTTTAACATTCTGACATATTTCAATGTGTCTAATGTATTTCTTGCAAATCTTGGTATACTTTTCGTTATAATCATATCGATTTCGCCATTTGTACAATCTTCTATTAATCTTTTAAAATCATTTCTTTTTTTTACATTCGTTCCTGTGATTGCTTTATCCGCATAAATCCCAACAAATTCCCACTCATCATTTTTTTCAATTAAATCTGTATAGTACTTTATCATAGAATTATAACTTTTGATTTGATCTTCACTGTCTGTGCTAACTCTACAATATGCGGCAACTCTCAATTTACGAACTGTTTTACGAAAAGCTCCTAAAGCTACTTTATTTCCTTTTATAAATTTGATTTCCATTTTTTATCCTTTGACATATTATAATGCTACACATTTTAACGAACACAATTTTTCACGTCAAATAACTAAATCTGACACAATTTTATACTCTTCCATTAATTTCTTTTTTATCTTTTCATACTCCTTTTCATTAATTAATTCTTTTCTTAATAATTGTTTTAACATAGCTATTTGCATGCTATATTTTAATATTTCATCTTCTTCCATAAATCAGTTCCTTCCTATAAATAGAATATTAATCCTACAAGCATCCCTGGAACCAGGACCGCATTGGAATCTCACCATCTCTATGGACTGATCTGTATCAGAAGTATCATTATTTAAAGGCAACATCTTCGCCAAAGATTTTCCATTTTCTTTTTACAATCAGATATTTATTCGCTCCGATTCATCTTCTTCAACTTTGCGCCACCGTGGCGCAAAGTACATCAAATGAATAATTCATCATCATGGCGTATCCATTGAAGGGCTTTGTTGCCTTACACGTCTTGTAGGATTATATTTAGTTATCAATGTACCATTAAGGGAATTTTTCCCTTCTACATATATCTCGATCTGATTTACCTATATGTTCGGTTTTTCAACGTATTTTTTAAAGAAATTAATTGTTCCATTTTTTGTTTTATTTTTCTCTTTATCTGTGTTATATTGGCTATATATCATAAACAGATGTTCGAAATGGAGGTACTGACTACGGCTAAGTTAAATAAAATCAAACAAGATACTATATTAAAAAATTTTTGGAAAAACAATGACCGATTTGCTGATCTTTTTAATACTTTCCTATTTAATGGAGAAGAAATATTAAAACCTGATGATCTAACAGAAGTAGATACAGATGTTTCTTCCATGTTAAAATTCAATGGTCATGCTGAAACTGTCCAAAAAATATTAGATGTAGTAAAAAAGACAGCTTATGGAATCGACTTTATGATTCTAGGTCTTGAAAATCAATCTCATATTCATTATGCAATGCCATTACGTCATATGATAGGGGATGCATTTTCTTATCAAAAGGAGTATAATGAGATTGTAGCTAAGAATAAAAAAGAAAGAAACTTTGCTTCTACGGATGAATTTTTATCAAAATTCAGAAAAACAGATCGTCTGCATGGAATGGTAACGCTTTGCATATACTATGGCGAAAAGGAGTGGGATGGTCCACTTTCATTAGTTGATATGTTAGATATTCCTGATAAGTTGAAATTTATTTTTTCTGATTATAAATTTAATCTTATCCAAATGCGATCTTGTAAAGATTTACATTTTCATAATTCCGATATAAATACTGTATTTGATCTTAGCAGCTCTATTTATAATCGTGATTATGAAAAAATCAACAGCTTATACAAAAATCAACCAATTTCTCCAGAACTTGCACTGGTAGTTGGAGCAATTACAGAATCCCAGGAACTTATTGATCACGCTTTAGAGAATGAGAAGAAAGGGGCGATTAATATGTGTACCGCTTTAGAAGAACTAAAAAAAGAGGGCGTGCAGGAAGGTCTGCAAGAGGGCGAAGTAAAAGGAATTATTCAAACTTGCAAATTATTTAATCCAGATCAAGAAGCTGCCCTTAAGCTTATCATGGATAAATTTTCTTTATCACAGGAAACAGCTCTTGATTATATTAAAAAATATTGGTAATCAGGACCACCCGTCCAACGGGTGGTTTGCTCTAGGGCTATAAGCCCTTATGACTACTAGGCCAGCGTCTCAAGGCGCTGGCCTTCTCTTGACTCGTCGCTACCCCTTAAGGGGTATTGTTACTACTTGGCATTACCCCTTAAAAGGGTCTTCATATTCTTTTACACTTAACTTATCCATTGCAATGTCATGTTTTTCTTGCTCTTGAATATATTTTTTTATTGTAGCCTCGTTTAGTCCTACTGTACTTACATAATATCCTTCTGCCCAGAAATGACGATTTCCAAATCTATACTTTAAATTTGCGTGTCTATCGAATATCATAAGTGCACTTTTTCCTTTTAAATATCCCATAAATGAAGATACACTAATCTTCGGTGGAATACTTACCAGCATATGTATATGATCTGGCATTAGATGTCCTTCTATAATTTCGACACCTTTATAGCTACACAACTGCTTAATAATATCCGCTTTATATTGATTGTAAATTACTTTTCGTCTATACTTTGGTGTGAAGACGATACGATATTTGCACATCCATTTCATATGTGCGAGTGAATATTCTTTCTTCGCCATAAATTACCTTTCCTTTCTACAATGTAGCCTGAACAACTTTATTGTAAACCGAAAGGTAATTTTTTGTATAACAACCGACGCGCACCCGCATAGCGGGTGGTTTAATGCTGAATGGAATTCCTTTTTTCGGAGCCGCGAAAAACTCCATCCCATTCAGCAGGCTAAAGCCCATAATTAAAAAGGGACACTTTGCGCCACGGTGGCGCAAAGTTGTCCCTTTTATTTATGTTGTCTCATATTTAAAAATTATATACTCTGTACATTAACATCATTCAATTATATTTAGTATTAGCATTGGATTATTCAAAGCAGAACACAACCGTTCTCGTTCTTTACGCCCCATATATATAAACTCCATAATATCATTGAATTCTTGGGCTTCCAACGTATTGTCCTGAATTATTCCATTTTTTCTATAATGTGGTAGTGCACTTTCAAAATCAGAATACAATACACCGCTACGATTAATCATTTCTCCTACTTGATTTACTTTTTTCTTACATAACTGATACATATTTATTTCTACATCTTTTTTTGATATTAAATATTGTAATTCTATGTTATTATTAAAGTTTTCAGAATATGCAGATATAAGCATTAAAGACTCTTTATTATCTTCAACCCATTTTTCTGCTGTTTGAACATCACAGGCCTTTAATGTTGCTAATACCAATTTGTCAATAATGCACCTATTCTCTGGATATTTTCCATATAAAAATATTAGAACTTTATATCGTATTATTGGGGGTAAAATAGAAAACGAATACATAACTTCCGTATTTGTACCAAATTCATATTTCTCAAAATAATTAATAAACAAATATGATAAAAGATCAAATATACCATCCATTGCTATATTAAATTCCTTATCTGTAACTTCACCACGATATTGAGTATGTGTAGTTTTGTTTCCTTCCTCTTTTAATTTTTTGACTGCATTTTCTACTACTTCATGATTTTGCAATGTTTCTATATGTTTTCTTATTCTTTTATCTCCCAACATTATTTTTTCTTTTGGATTAATATCTAAAATTTTCCGAATAATTATCTCTGCATACTGTCTTAAAGTGGAAATTTTTCCTCTATAAGATGTTGATGTATAAAAAATATCTCCAATTAAATCATTTGCCAATATTTGATATTGTTCATTGTTGAAACATGCCACTTTTTATTCCTCCCATCCTTATACATTTTTTGATTATAATACTTATTTTTTCATTGTATCACAAAATAGGAACAATAAATTTCGTTTTTATCCATTGCTCCTATTTTTCATATTCATTTCTTACAGTTTTTACATATATTTATTATTAGTTATTTTCCTTGCGACAGATTTAGCTTCTTGAACAACAGTAGCATCCCATTTTTCAGAACATTCTTCTACTTCATGTGCTAACACTTTTCCCAACATAATAATTTCATCAATCTCTCCTGAATTCTCTTCATTTAATTTTATAGATATAATATCATTTTCTTCTATATCAGAAGCTTTATGAACTTCTTTCATTACCGCTGTTGTATCATTTTCTTTTGCTATTACTTGAACAATTGCTTTTTCATTTTTAGCCATATCCTTACCTCTGCTTTCCAATTTTATTTATACTATTTCTATTTCCTAGCCATAGCATACCACAATAATCAATTTTTGCATAACTACTTTGCGCCACCGTGGCGCAAAGTTATTATTTTATCTATAAATTTAATAAAATTCATCCATTTCCCCAATATTTAGATTAATAGTATTTTGTACTTTCTGTCACATTATATTTATCTACTATGAAAAGAGAACTTTACGCCACGGTGGCGCAAAGTTCCCTCTTTTAATTTCCAATCTTAAAATTCAAAGTCTTAATCAATAATTTAGTCTGTAACCTTCGTTTTAAAGTTTCATCTACACAATAATGGATCTGTCCATATTCATCATACATTTTTCTTCTCGATAAATTGTTAATGTATCCGTCATAGTGTTTTAAAACTTCTTCAACCGCATCAACATCTCCTTGGGTTGCTTCTTTAATTGTTTCAAATGGTAATAAATTGTACTGGAATTCACATTTCTGACTCATCTGCTTTTTCCTCCATAACATCCTTTAAAATTTCTAAGGATCGTTTCCGATGTTCATTTACTGTGCTTCGAACTAATTTCATCTTTCTCGCAATCTCCGCATCACTCATTCCCATAAAATAAGATAATAAAATTACATCTCTTTTTCTCTTTGTTAATGAAGTTAAAGCTTCTGCTATTAACGCATCTTTTACCTCAATATCGTAATTTAATACCTGAAACTTATAACTCTCTAAATCATATTCATCGTGTGTAGCCAACTGATCCAACTCCTTCTGGGATAATTCCGATAACATAACTTCATTTTTGCGTAAATATTCTATATGTCTTATGTAATCTATTTTTTCTCCTTTTAATGCTAGTTTGCATAGACGATCAAATTGGTGCTGAATCGTTTCCTCAAATTGTGAAGGAGATTTCCCCATAAAAGTTCACCTCCTTCCCATTTGGATAAGGTTCAGAGTGAATTTCTTGCTCACTCCTACTCCCGATTAGATATATCCAAATGTTCGGTTTAGATAAGTTTTTATATGTTTTTGTAAAAAAAAAGCGTTCGGACCATCACTTCGATTAATCCAAAACGCTTTTTCTCCACTTCTGTTTTGTGTTCTTTATGGAATTTTCTTTTATAAAATTTATTTTTTGTAAGATGATATTCTCATCAATTACACAAATTTATTCGGCATATCCATTCGGATGGGTACTATGCCATTTCCAAGCTGTAGATATGATATCTTCCAGACTATTAAGTTCTGGTTTCCATCCTAATACTTCTTTTGCCTTATCACTGGATACAATTAAGATATCTGGAACACCGGCTCTTCGTTTCTCTTCCACTGCTTTAATTGGAAGACCTGTTACTTTTCTCTCAGTTTCAATAACTTCTTTCACTGTGAATCCAACTCCATTTCCAAGATTGAAAATATTGCTTTCTCCACCATTGATCAGATATTTCACTGCTAAAAATATGTGCCTGCGCTAAATCAGTTACATGACATATAATCTCTCACACATGTTCCATCTTTTGTATCATAATCCGTTCCAAAAATGCTAATATGATCTCTCTTACCATTTGAAGCCTACAAAATCAATGGAATCAAATGTGATTCTGGATTATGTGCTTCCCCTATCTTTCCACTTACATGCGCTCCGGCCGCATTAAAATATCTTAAAGAAATAAATCTTAATCCATATGCTGCTTTGCCAACCCACTTAAACACTTTTCCATAGAATCTCTTTCTATACATTTTTCCTGCAGTCACGGAACTCTAATTAATCACTTTAAATCACGTTATCATGTCACGATTCATCAATACCTGCTTGAATTACGCCTAAAAGAGTCTTGTGAATTGTTAAAAATTCGAATCTTTTGATTAAAGAAATAGAAATTCAGTGTGAATTTCTATTTCTAGACCCTAATTATTATTCAAAGACTTTCAAAAAATGTATCATCGTTCTCCTGTGCAGTATCAAACTTCTTTAATCTTATAACAAAATATTACTATTTATTTTATCACAAATTACTATTAATATAATAAATCAAAAAATCAGAAAATCTACATTAACAAAGAAATAGGACTTGGCACATTACTACTTATACGCCAAGCCTTATTTCATTGAAATCCATTATTATCTATTGAATATTAAAATCATCAAAATTAATGGAAAAAATAATACTATTAACTGCAATAGAAAATCTAATATCAATACTTTGTCTTGCTCCCTATTTTAATACCTTATTAAAAATTCCTTTATCTTTGAAGTATTTAAAAGATTGCATATATTGATTATCTTTTATCTCCTTATTGTATATCATTGTCCTTATCCGCAATTACAGACTCTAAAAAAACAACATATTCTTCGAATTGTTTTATTCCGGTTTCTGTTATTTGATACTGTGTTACACCTTTCCCATTTATTAGTTTTTTTTCAGATTTAATATACTCCCACCCTTCTAATTTCTTCAACTGTACACTCAAATTACCATCTGATGCATTTGTTAAGTTTTTTAATTCTGTGAAAAACAATTTTTTTGAAATTAGGTTACTTATAATCTGTAATCTGAGTTTAGAACAAAAAGCTTCCTGTATTTGATATCCTTTCATTCTGCACTATATCCTCTTTCAATTATGATCATTTTTTTCTTATAGACTTTGCTAATATCATATATCCAATGATAATCACAAAAGAATAATACAAATCTTGATAGTGTATCGTTATATTTTCTATTGATAATTCTTTATCTATAGAAAATGCTATCAAATAAACTGCTAAATTAATTAAAGCGTATACAATATACATTTTATTATCACGCACAAAACTAACAATCAAAAATGATACACTCAATAGTATGATTGATGAAAATACCTCTAAATTCATCAGCATTTCCATCATTTTATCAACTTGAAAAGCTTCATTACTCGAAGCAAATGAGCTAATAATCCCTGCAATCCATAAAATTACTGGTATCACAACTACACCAATTCCGTAAATATATAGTATTGTCTGATAATATTGATTGGCATTACTTTTTTCCTCTTTATATATTCGTAAGATATAATATACCAAATACATAAAACATATTATTCGAATAATATACATCTCTGGTAGCAATCTTTGATATAAACTAGCAATTAAACTAAACACAATTGTTATAAGATTAATAATTGCATAATTTTTAAAAAATTGTCCCAATTTATCAATTGGATTCTTAGCTCCATCAATCGCAGCTCGAATGATTCTAAAATCTTCTTCATAACTTTTATTTTTCATTTTCTCACCTCCTCTTTATTTTTTAAAGAAACTTTATTTTTTAAAGTTTGTGTTATTATATTTCATTTATATTTTTTTGTCAATACATTTTATTTACTCATTTCCATAATAGATTATCTATTATCAA
>OLRU01000036.1_pt1 | contig 134735 bp, 114 predicted proteins | sample 1672961 | NCBI WGS metagenome assembly OLRU01 (sample SAMEA3136741, study PRJEB25190) | human gut metagenome | biome: human gut; feature: human-associated habitat; material: faeces | place: Austria | collected 2013
GACGACGACGTTGGTGCCGTCCTGGATCATGTCCACGATGTGCTTGGCGGTGTTCCGCACGAGCGTAAGCTGCTCCTGCGGGGTGTTGCCGAGGGCGTTGCCGCCCAGGGCGATGACGACGGTCTTGCCGTTGCCCTTTTCGTATGGCATAAGCGTTCTCCTCCTCTTTTGGGAATTCAACCTGAAACGCCAAGGACAGCCTGGCACAATGGGCCATCCTTGGCGCTCACTCTAATGTGACTCGAGAAATTGAAAAGTCCGAACTCGGTTTATTTTCTTTCTGCCCTCTGTCTAATCCAAAGTAAACCACTCAGCTTCTATGCCGCGTCCTCCTCGGGCCACGGGCTGGCGTACACGGCATAGCTCGCGTACTGAGGAGCACCCACGGCGTAGATGTCGTAGTCGGCCGCCTGACCAGGCTCGGTGTCGACAATCTTGAAGTAACCGCCCTCAATCTTCCCGTCTTGATCAAGCAGCACCACGTCGACGCGCGACTGCGTGGCGCCATCCAGCGACTCGGACGCCGTCACCGTGCCTGTGAACTCCTTGGCGCCGAACTGAGTATCGGTCGCGCCCCCGTCCTGCACAGCGTACACATCAGCCAGCTTCTGGTCCGTGGCCTCCCACGAACCCTCGGGCGTCGTGATGGAGAACTCAACGGTCGCCGGCTTCACCACCTCGGTCGAGTTTGCCGAGGAATCAGCGGTCGACCCCGCCACGTAGGAATAATAGTAAGTGGAATCGGGCAACACACCCGGAGTTTCAATCGTCTCGTCGAAGATGACGTTGCCGCTATCGTCCTTGCCCACGACCTCGATGACCGGATCGATAGCCTCTACGGTTTTGTTGGGGTTCTGCACCTTCACGGCAAAATCGACCATGCCGTTGTCGGCAGCGAACCAGCCGGAATCGACGATTTGCAACTCGGCGGGGTTCGCGGCCTCCTGCTCGGCCGTGGCGGCATCGGCCTGCTCATCGACGGCAGCCTGACCCGCTGCTGGGCCCTGGGTCTCTTCAGTCTGCACCACCGCCTGCTCCGATCCGGCCGGTGCCGTCTGACTACTTTGGGCCGCGCACCCCACAAGGCTTACCGCGAACAGACCGGAGAGCGCCACCCAACCTATAGCCCTGAATTTCATTGTCATCACCATTCCCTTGAAGGCTCTTGTTTGCGAAAATTCTTTCAGTGCCGCAGTCCTCAGACCGGCCGCTTTTCAGGCAGACAGCCGGGCGACCCGCGCAGCATGACCCTCAGATACTCTGCCGGAACGCGTCCGCTCCGGCTTTGCCATCTCTTGAGTCTGCAAGTAAATGATGACCCCTCGCATGCACTAATTAGGGGTGCAGCAGCCCTTCGTAGCCCCTATGCCACTGCTTTGTTTCAGTCGAAATCCCCATGTCAACGCCAGGAAATCAAAAGGAAGAAGGTCATAGTTCGCACACAGTCAACCAAAGTATCCTCCCCTCAAACGCCTCGTGTCAGTTCCATGGCGAAACAGGAGATCCGGCCCGAAAAACACGAAGGCCCGCGGGAGGGGGGATCCGCGGGCTTCGTGTTGTGGCGATAGCGAGACGAGGAGAAGCTTCGCCACCCAGTAAAACAAGAAGAGAGGAGGTGTTGCAGGGCTTCGTTCCCTCGGCCCTGCTGACAAAAGTTATAATAGGTTAACTGATTCGTTCGCACAAGGGAGTTAACCTGGGTTTACACTTTCTCCACAACTCTCGCGCACCCAGCCCGCGCCTTCGTCGGTATCAAGCAGCCCGGTCGCCCCGCCCCTGTTTAACGGAACCGTGCACGCTTATTTACGCGATGGTAACTGCAGCACCAAAGGGCTCCCCCAAAAGCCGTCCCTCCCCTATACTGCAAACCAGCGAAACGGAAAAGAGCTGATAAGTCTTCTCCTTTCCCCTTTCCTTTCCTTCTTCTCTCTTTTGGAAGCGGGTACCCCTCAACAAGCCTGCTTCCCGAGAACGAGATTTCCCCGACCCGTTCTCGAACCCCTGCAATGAGGCGGCTCCCCCAAGCCGCCTCTTCTTTTTGGCACGCAAAGCCTCTCCCGAATTCATGCGCGTGAGAAAAGGGGTGCCCAGATGACACCCCTTTCGCTATCGTCGCCGAACGGCGCGCGTCGGATCACCCTTACCGAGCGCCCGTCTCCGCACAGCCGCTACGGGCGCGCATCCAGAATTTTGAGCGCTTGCTCGTAGCCGCCGGCGCCGTAGCTGAGGCACTTGGAAACCCGGGCGATAGTCGTGGCCGAGGCGCCCGTTTCCGCCTCGATGGCCGCATAGGACTTCCCCGCCGCCAAAAGACGCGCCACGCCCAGGCGCTGGGACGTCTCGCGAATCTCGCGCACGGTGAACAGGTCTTCCAGAAGCGCGAAAATAGCATCGGGATCGTCGAGGGCGGCCAGAACGCTCAGCAGGTCGTCCACATCGGGGGTGCGAATCTCAGCCATTAGACCTCCGTGAGCCAGTCGGCGTACTCGCCGATGCGACCGTAGGCCAAATCGAAGAACCGATCCTGCAGCGCGCGCGTGATTTCGCCGGGCTTGCCGATGACGCGACCGTCCACGGAACCCACGGGCGTCAGCTCGGCGGCCGAGCCGGTCATGAACACCTCATCGGCGATGTACAGGTCGCTGCGGGTGAGGCTTTCCTCCACAGCAGGGATCTCCAGGTCGTCGGCCAGACACAGCACCGTGTCGCGGGTGATGCCCTCGAGAAGTCCGTCGGAAAGCGGCGGCGTGGAAAGCACGCCGTTGCGCACGATGAACAAGTTCTCGCCCGTGCCCTCGCAGACAAGCCCCGCCTCGTTCAACATGATGGCCTCGGCATAGCCGTGGGCCTTCGCCTCCATCTTCGCGAGGATGGAGTTCATGTAAGAGGCCGTGGCCTTCACCGCCGGCGGAATGGCGTTGTTCGAGCGCTGGCGCCACGAGGAGATGCCCACGGCCACGCCGTTTTCCAGCGCGTCGGCGCCCAGGTAGGCGTCCCAGGGCCACACGGCGATGACGACGTCCACGGGCGCCCCGGTCGGGTCTACCCCCATGACGCCGTAGCCGCGGTATACCAATGGGCGGATATAGCAGGCCGGAAGCCTGTTGGCACGGATGACTTCCAACGTGGCGTCCATCAGCTCGTCGACGCTGTAGGGCAACTCGATCTGGGCAATCTTGCAGCTGCGATGCAGCCGTTCCATATGGTCGCGCAGGCGGAACACGTAGGATTTGTCCTCGTCGGGCACCTTGTAGCAGCGAATGCCCTCGAACACGCCGGAGCCGTAGTGCAGCGAATGCGACAGCACATGGGTCGTCGCCTCCGCCCACGGCACCAGCTCGCCGTTCTTCCAGATGTAATCGACCTCGGTGATGTCGGACAATGGAACCATCCCTTTCTCAGACTAGAAAAGCCCTCGTCGCGTGCGCAACGCGAGCAAGGGCCATTGTACTCCAACACGCTAAAGCGAAAGAGCAGTTCCACGAAGGCGGCAAAACCAGAGTCGTCCCCTCAGGGCCAAAGCGAGTTCGAAGCCGCAGCATGCCACTTTTACGTCGGAATAATTGGCATCCGTGCCACTTTTACGTCGGAATAATTGGTATCCGTGCCACTTTTCAGATGGAATATTGCTCTGAAACATATTATCATGGCATTCGAACCGATGACTGGCGTTGGCAGAAAGGAGCTTGCCGTGGAGCGATTCGCCATAAAAGACCTCATTGCCTGGAAGAACTCCCCTCGCCGACGACCGCTGCTCGTGCAGGGAGCACGACAGGTGGGCAAGACGTGGCTCATCAGGGAGTTCGGGCAGACCCACTTCGCCGCAGTGGCTTACGTGAACTTCCTCGAAGATGAGGCCATGGCGCGTCAGTTCGAAGGCGAGTTAGCTCCGGCGAGGCTGCTCGACGCCGTCACCTTGTACACCGGCGTTAACGCCAAAGACCCGAACACTCTCGTAGTGTTCGACGAGATTCAAGAATGCCCTCGGGCCCTTACCTCCCTCAAATCGTTCGCCGAGCGCAGCCCTGAAACCGCCCTCGTCGCTGCCGGGTCGCTTTTGGGCGTCGCCCTTCACCGGGGCGTCTCCTTCCCTGTCGGGAAAGTCGACCACCTGCTCATCTACCCCTTGTCCTTTGACGAATTTCTCCTCGCAACCGGCAACAATCTCATGCTGGATACCCTGCGACGAGGAGATCTCGCGTTGGCCGATTCCCTTTCGGAGCGTTACATAGAGCAGCTGCGCAATTACTACTTCGTCGGCGGCATGCCAGAAGTGGTTCAAACGTTTTTGGATACGGGCAGCTTCAGCGAAACGCGAAAGCAGCAGAATCGGCTGCTCTTCGACTACGAGCACGACTTTTCCAAATACGCCGACGCTGCCCTCGCCGAGAAAATACGGCTCGTGTGGAACTCGGCTCCCGGACAGCTCGCCCGCGAGAACAAGAAGTTCGTCTACTCAGCTGTGCGCACGGGCGCCCGCGCACGCGGCTACGAAGAGGCCATCCAGTGGCTCGTGGACGCAGGACTGCTTCTGCGCGTCAACCGCATCACGAAGCCGGGACTGCCCCTCTCCGCCTACGAGGATCGAGACGCTTTCAAGATATACCTGCTCGACGTGGGACTCCTCGGCGCGGCAAGCCGTCTCGATGCCTCGGTTCTCGTTGACGGCCATGAGCTGTTTTCCGAGTTCAAGGGGGCCCTCACGGAAAACTACGTGTGCCAGGAGCTCGTTGCCACAGGCAAGGTGGTTCCTTACTACTGGTCGGCCGAGAACTCCTCCGGCGAGGTCGATTTCGTGTACGATTACGGCCGCTCCATCGTGGCCGTCGAGGCGAAGGCCACCACGAACCTGAAGGCGAAGAGCCTTCGCTTGTTCGTGGAGCGTAACCACCTCGGCCGGGGCCTGCGCCTGTCGCTGTCGCCCTTCAAAGAGCAGGACTGGGTAGTGAACCTGCCCCTATACGCAGCAGGGCTGCTGCCCGAGTGGTTCGCACAGATGCGGAAGGGTGCGATCTAGAATCAATCCGCACACCTATACAGGCTCTCGCAATAAGGGGAAGGCGGGCCCCAATCGAGTCCGCCTTCCCAACGTCAGTACTATCACAAAGTGAGAAACTTGCTTAGGCTTGCTGTGCGCTGAGCGATTCCAACGCGTCATCGATCATGGCCTCGGCTCGGGCCAGATAATCCATCGATCCATCGAAATTGTGAGCCGCTGTACGTCCTTGTCCATCAGAGCCCGCAAGCGGATTCGTGGTAAGGTTCTTATTGGCAAACGTAGTGATGAACGATTGCGCGCCCCACTCGATGAAAGAGGGCGCCGGCGATGCCATAAAGAGCGCTTTGCCGTTTTATTGCGAAAGTATTGCGGGGTGCCCTCACGCCTCGAAGGAGTATCCCACGCCCCAGACGGTCTTCAGGTAGGCGGGCTTGGCGGGGTTCTCTTCTATCTTCTCGCGAATTTTCCGCACGTAGACGGCGATGGAGATGGCGCCGTCCAGGTACTCCTCGCCCCATAGCTCCTCGATGAGCTCGTCTTTGCCCATGACGGCGCCGGAATGGCTCGCGCGGAACACGCTGCCGACGCCCACTTCGCTCTGCACGGTGGCGCGGCCGCCGAGCAGTTCGGCCATCTCCTTCACGAGCGCAAGTCCCAAGCCGCTGCCGCCGTAGCGCCGCGAGATGGACGAGTCCGCCTGGCGGAAGCGTTCGAAAATGGTGGCGAGCTCGTCCTCGGGAATGCCAATACCGGTGTCGGCCACCTCGATGAGCAGGCCATCGCGGGCGGCCGTGAGCGCCACGGTCAGGCGCAACGGTCGCCTCCACCGCATTCTCCACGTCGAGCACATCGAGGGGAGAATTTCAACCCGATAGCGGTCGGCCTCGAGGCTCGCCGCGTCCAGGGTGTCCATCTGGCGCCCCTGCCGTCGGAGCGCTCCGTTCACCGCCACGGCCACCGCCACGATGACCGCCGCAAGCGCCCCGAACAGGCTGACGTTGGCCATCGTGCGCTCGCGGGCCTCCGCCTCGTACACCTCCATGGGAATGGCCAGGCTCACAGCGCCGGCCAAATCGCCCAGCTGGTAGCCCTCGCGGGGGAAGCCGGTCTCGTCCGGTTCGCCGCCCTCGCTGCCGCGGGCCTTATGCGCCCACGTCATGTTCAGCTTTCAGGATACCGCAAAAACGGGCGGGGAAAATATTGTCCTTTTATTGCGGGAGGGTGCAACGCGGCAGCTGTGGGCAACCCGCCCGCCCTCTGTTCCGCTATACTATCGGTACGAGCTGCACGGTCATTCGTCACAAAGGAGGCCCCATGCTTCTCTATCATGGCTCACGCCACGGTATTGACGGCCCCATTGCGCCTCTTAGCCGGGATCGATGTGATTTCGGACGGGGTTTCTACCTGGGCACCGAACCCCTGCAGCCGCTCACCCTTATCTGCGACTTCCCCGATGCGCGCTTTTACACCGTGGAACTTGATCTCGACGGCCTCGATGTGCGCGAGCTTTCCGCTGACGCAACCTGGGCCCTCGTCGTCGCCTATCATCGCGGCAAGATGGAGCAGGCCCGCGGCACCGCCCTCTATGCAGAGACAGCCGCCGTGCTTGAGGGTGCAGATGTTGCCATTGGGCCCATTGCCAACGACCGCATGTTCGTCGTCCTCGACCGCTTCTTCAACGGGGACATCACTGATGTCGCCCTTATAAAAAGTCTTTCCGCGCTGCAGCTGGGCAACCAAGTAGTGGCGCTCACCCAAGCCGCATGCGATGCCGTTCGCATCGTGGATGAACGTAGCCTCAGCGAGGACGAGCGGACCGAGCTGATTGCCACGAGCGAGGCGAACCGGGCCGAGGGAGTGGCTTTGGCTGAGCGCATCTGTCGCGAGCACCGCCGCGAGGGACACTTCTTCGACGAGATACTGGAAGCCGGTGTTCCCCTTGGCTGACCTGCGATTAGACCAACGACAACTGTGCGACATCCAGGGACGTCTCTTCGAACTGGCCCGCGCGCGCGGCTACGATTGCCCCACCTTCATCGAGGCCTTCATGAACAGCGACGTGGCGCGACGTATGGATGGGGTCTTCGACTTCCTGCAGTGGGCCGGGGAGGAATACCTGTTGGAAGAGCTTGACGACGAAGTGGGCGGCCTGCCCCGTGCCGGAGCTTCCTGGGGCCGGGAACCCATGTACTGGACCGGCTACCTGTACCGTTTGTGGCACTATCTCACCGGCGAGACGAGTCGCGCCATCTACGCCACCGCCGATGCCGACACCATGGGCGGCGCCTACCTCGGCATGCACGTGCTCGATCCCGAACTGGCCATCGAGAACCTGAAAGAGCTGGCGGCGCAGCGCCCGTAACGGCTTTGAGAGAGTCCGTCATGCCGGCTTCCGACGAACGCCGACGTTAGCCTTACCCCGCATCAGCATTGTTGCGCCTCCACTTCCACAGCCGTCGACAGGCCCAACGAGCGAGAAGCGAACCCATCGCACAAACGAGGGCCGCGAGCAACCAGGCGCCTTCATAGCCAAGGGCGCTTTGAGCCTCCCCCACCGCACCTTGGATGCCCGACATTGTGCCCACCGAGACAAACGGTCCGATAGAAGCAGCAATTTGGACGGCCATCGTCATTATGGTGACGCCCAGGGAGTGCTGGTTCAGCGCCAGGCACCGCAGCCCTGTAGTCTGGAAATTGGCGCACACCGTGCCGCAGCCGACAAACACCACCAACATCCCCGCCAGCAGTGTGATCTCGCTTGCCATCCAGGCGGCTACGGCCATCAGCACCGATCCAGCAGCCGCCACGGCCAAGCCTCGAGAAAGCAAGGGGGCGGGACCTCGGCGGTCGAGACGGCGACCGCCGGCAAGCGACGCGACAGCATAGGCCACCACGAGCGGGCCCAGGCACAGCCCCGAGAGGGCCGGGCCGAGGTGGGCGCATTCTTCCAGATACAGCGGGCCCATGACGTTAAGGGAAAAGTAAATGCTCATGGTGAGCACCACGAGCAGGGCCGCGGCGACAAAACCGCGGTTGAGCAGCACCCCGCGAAGAGAGACGAAGCTCCCTTGGACGTCGCCGCGTCTCGAGGGCCTGACGGCGACAAGGCCCCACAGACCTATAAGCGCCGAAACCACCAGGGGAACCACGAACACGCTATGCCAGCCAAAGGCGCCGACGAGGGCACCGGTGGCCACAGGCGCCACGGCGGGGCCCAAGGCGATCATGCCGTTGCCCACGGCGAGATAGGTGCCCAATTTCTCCGATGCCACCGTTTCCAATATGGCGTTCATCATAAGGGGGATGAAAATGCCCGTGCCCACGGCCTGCACGAGCCGCGACGCAAACAGCACCGCAAAGGTAGGGGCCACCAGACCGCCCATCGATCCGAGCGCGTTGCACGCCAGAGCGACGAACAGTAACGTCCGCGGGCCGAGCCGTCGATACAGGGCCGCCATGGCCGCCACAACGAACACCGTGACTACCATGAACCCCGTCACAAGCCACTGCGCCGTCATGGCATCCACGGAAAACTCGCCCATGATGGCAACAAGCGCCATGTTCACCAGGTTCTCGTTAAAGCCGGCGATAAAACCGCCCGCAAAAAATCCTATGAGACGACCCGCGGCATTCCGCGCACTCATGAAAGAACCAACCGCCTCACGCCTGCCCCTTCTCGTTCGATCCGTTCTCGGCCCGCTCGAAATCGCGGGCCAGATCATCATAGCTTTCCCGCGGTACAGGGGGAACCTTTTCGGCCCCCGCATCGGCGGAACGGCCGGGTAGCACGAGGTTCAGCACAATGCCCAGCAGCGCCGCCACGGCCAGCCCCGGCACGGAGTACTCACCGACGGGAATGCTCACGCCCATCGACTGCATGCCGATAGCCGCGATGGCCGGACCGCCGAAAATGATGAGGTTCCGGGAATCGGTCATGTCGACGGCGTGCTCCACAAGCATCTTCAGGGCATTGCAGGCAATCAGCCCGAATATCACGATGGACACCCCGCCGATAACCGGATCGGGAATAGTGCCCACCAGCGCCCCCAGCTTGGGACAGAATCCGCCAACGATGAATGCCGTGGCGGCAGCATACCAGAACACTTGGGTCGAATAGACGCGCGTCACGTTGAGCACGCCGATGTTCTCAGCGAAGGTCGTCGCCGGAGGTGCCCCCAGAAGGCCGGCGACAGTGGTGGCCAGGCCGTCCCCCAAAAGCGAGCGCCACAGAATGGGATTGTAATTCCTGTGGGTCATCTCGCCGATGACAAACAGATGCCCGATATGCTCGATCACCACGATAATCGCGATAGGGCTCACCAGCACAATGGCCGTCACATCGACGACGGGCAACGTGAACTCGGGCAAGCCGATCCAAGCCGCCTCAGCCACAGGGGTGAAGTCCACCATACCGAAAGCACATGAAAGGCCGTAAGCCACCGCTGCCCCGGCCAACACGGGGATGGTATTCAGCACTCGCTTCCCGAAGCACGTGCACAGCACGACCACGAAGAAGGCCACCCCCGCCACAACGAGCGTCTGCCACAGCGTCTCGCCCTCGGGCACGGTGAGCGCCTCCGAAACCGCCGTAGTAGCCAGGCCGCAGCCAATAACGAAGATGATCTCGGCCATGACCACCGTGGGAATGAGTCGATCGATCCAGCGCGTTCCCGTCTTGCGCACCACCAGAGCGCACACGACGAACACCAGGCCGGCCCCCACAATGGCCGAGCCGACCCCGGCCACTCCCGCCGTAGCGCTCGCAATAACCACTGGCCCCACGAAACTGAAGGAAGGTCCCAGGTAGCTCGGAATTTTCCCCTTCGTTGCCACGAGGTACAACGCCGTTCCGATACCCGAGCACATCACAGATACCGACGGCGAAAATCCCATGAGCATGGGCACGAGCACCGTTGCTCCGAACATTGAGAGGAAATGCTGTAGGCCCAGAGGCAGCGCCTGGTACCAGGGAAGCCTTTCCTCGACATCTACCACTCTCTTGCCCATGATGGACACCCCTTGTCAACGGCGCGGTGCCGAGCGAGCGCACAACTCTCTCGGCACCGCGACCCCTTGCTTGAACGGATGGGAAACCACAGCGCCTTAGGGCTCGACCAGCTCGTCGTAGACCTGGACCTTACCAGCGCCCTCGGCCGCCGTCGTCGCCGTCACCGGCTTCTCGCCCTGAGACTCCTTGGGCAAGACGAGGTTCAGGATCACAGCCAGCACCGCAGCCAGCAGCAGGCCGGGAACATTGAAGGAACCCAGGGGGATGGACACGCCGGTGGTCATCATGCCGATGCCCACGATGAGCGAGGCGGCAGCGATCATGAGATTGCGATTCTCATTGAAATCCACTTTGGCATCCACAAGCAGCGACAGACCGTTGCCGGAGATGAGTCCGAACAGCAGGAACGACACGCCGCCCAGCACGCAGTTGGGAATGGAGTAGAACAGCATGGCCAGCTTCGGGCAAAAACCGCCGATGATCATGGCGAAAGCGGCCGTCCACCAGAAGATACGGGTGGAATAGCACTTCGACAGACCCATAACGCCGATGTTCTCGGCGATGGAGGTCAAAGCCGGGCCGCCCAGGAAGCCGGAAGCCACCGTGCCAAGGCCGTTGCCGAGCAGCGAAGAGGAGAGGTACTTGTTGCAGTCCTCGCCGGAAAGATTGGTCACCGTCATCAGGTGGCCGATATGCTCGACTACGAGCACCAACGCAATGGGAGCGATAACGAGCAGGGCATTCACGCTAAACGTGGGCAGCGTCACTTCGGGAAGGCCGATCCAAGCTGCCTCGTTGATAGCGGTAAAGTCCACCATACCCAGGGGAATGGCCACGATATAACCCACCACGATGCCGATGAGCACGGGCACCATCTTAAGGAAGCCGCGACCCCAGGAAGATGCCACCACGGCCGAGAGGAACGTGATGAATCCGACAATGCAGCCCATCGTGTCGAAGGTCTCCGACGCACCGCCGTCGAACATCACGGAGTTGACCGCCGTGGCCGACAGACCCACGCCGATGACCACGATGATGCAGCCGGTCACTACCGGCGGCAGCACCTTGTCAATCCAGCCGGTGCCGGTAAGCTTCACAATGCCCGCCACCACGCAGAGCGCCACACCGACGGCCACAATACCGCAGAGCGCGCCCGAAATGCCATCGACGGCCGTCACCACGGCCATGGGCGTGATGAAGCTGAACGACACGCCGAAGTAGCTCGGCACCTTGTTGCGCGTGCAAATAAGATAGATGATGGTGCCAAGACCGGTGCAGAACACCGCCAGCGCCGGATTGAGTCCCATGATCATGGCGGGCACAATAGCGCCGCCGCCCACGAAGGCCATCAGGTGCTGCAACGAGTACACAATGGCCTTCCCCATGGGGACCTTATCCCCAATGGCGTAACCTCCGTCTTGTCTCATAACGAAACCTCCTTTTCTTTCCCGCCGTGCTTTCCTGCACGGCGCTTCAACCATTTGACGGACCCGAATGCCAACGATGGCGCCGGCGCGGGTCGATTCACGGACGCCCCGGCAAAGACACCGAGCCCCTAAAGAGACAGCGCCTTCTCGGGGCACACCGCCACGCAGGCACCGCAGGCGGTGCAAGCGTTCTGGGGCTCATGCTTCCTATTCGCCACCGGATCTACCGCTTCGGGACACACAGCCGTGCACCGGTCGCAGGTCATGCCCTTCACGCGCAGGCAACGATGACGATTAAGCTGCGGATAGACGCCCTCTTTGTCGACAGGGACGGCATTGGCCAGTTCCCAGCGGGCAAGATCGAACGAGCGGTCCTTTGCCTTCTCATCTTTCACCAGATCGCGAAGCACCTTGGCATCCAGGGCGAAGAAGGCACCGGCCGCCTCCAGAAGCCCGCGGTAGAACCGCTCGTCCACCAAGCGCGCCGCCAGAGCGGAGAACTCCGGGTACCAATTCAGGATATGGTGCTTGAGGAACGCCTGGGAAAGCAGGAGATTCTCACGCAGGGCCGTCATATCGGACGCGGCGCGCGCCTCAACGGCACGATCGGCCAGCGTCGCCATGAACTCGCACATAAAGGCCAGATGATCCTCGGGAAGATCGATGCCTTCCGCCAGCTTGAGCGCCTGTTTCTTGTAGATGTTGTACACCTTGCCCCGCGCTGTGCCCATGTAATGCTGCGTTGCGTCCACAAAGGCGCTTTCGTAGGGCAAAGCGTAACGGCCGGCTTCATCGCGCATACCCAGAAACGCCGCCGTGAAATCGCGTCCCAAGAAGGCGCGCGTGCCCGTGTGGCGCTTCTCCAGATAACGCTCCATGACGTGCATGCCGTGATCGAACGCAGCGTCCTCGCTCTTCAGGGAGCCGATCCGGGCCGCTGCAAGCGCCTCAATGTCATCCTGGGAGAGCGGCGCCCTGAAAAGACGGCCGAAAAGGCGGTACAACTTCGCACGGTTCGCCTGCACTAGGGAGAACTCGTCGGGGGTCATCATGGTTTCCCCACCTTTCTTTGACAGGGCGGGCGCGATCCTTGCGGACAGGCCCGCCGAAAATAGCTAGCAGTTGAGAATGGCGCTGCGATTTGCTTGGGCGTCCTCGAAAAAGAAGAGGAATCCCGCACCGACGATCCACATGAGCATGCGCAGGCTGAGACCCCCCGCCATGGCGGCAACGAAACCGACGGCCGCCACCGCGACGAAAGCCATCGAAGGCAGAGGAGCGAGCAGGATCGCCGCGCAGGCCAGAGGCACCACCAGGCCGCAGACCACGATGCCGACCCAGAACAGCGTCGGGTTCTTCTTCGCCGTCTGCATCCCCAAATGCCCCAGGTACGCGGCCACCGTCACTGCCGAGAAGACAGCGCAGACGGCCAGCAGCAGCTTCACGGGCAACTCCATAGCCCAGACGCCCCCCGTCGCCACCGACACCACCGCGTAGAGAAACCCGCCGGCCACAAGCGCCGTGCCCGTATAGGCCAAAGGCAGCTTCTTCGTATTCCAGGTGGGCTTTGATGAGATGAGGTAGCCATGGCCCGTTACAAAGGCCAGCACGACGCCGGCCAGCGCGCCAGCCATGCCGAGCACGAGGCGCACCAGCTCGTTGTCGAACCACAGGCACGCAGCGCCATAGGCCACCATGAGCGCCGATACCACACCGAGCATGATCAGCTCCACGGAAATGCCCGAGAAGGACAGCAGATGGGTCACAGCCGCAAAAGCGTGACGCGGCGTGGCCAGATGCATCATGGAGCAGACGGCGCCCACCACAACGAGCACCAACGAGATGCCCGTCGCCCAGAGCGTGACCGTCGTCGACTCGCCGAGAGCGCCGGCCACGCCCGCGAAAGCGAAGCAGCATCCGCCGCACCCCGCGAGCATTGAGAACAGAACGAGGGGCCACTGAATTTTCGGTGCCATTTACACCAGCTCCTTCCAATGAGCCGTCGAAGGCGAGAGGATATAGCGGGTCAGGGGCTCTTCGCCTTCGGGAGCGCCCAGCGTGTGAATGCACGCGTCGTCGTACTTGGCCAGTTCCCGGGAAACAGCCGAATCCGGGTCGTCCAGATCGCCGTAGAACCGGGCGCCGCCGGGGCAATTGTGCACGCAGGCCGGATCGGCCTTGCCATCGGCGGTCAGATGCTGGCACAGCGTGCACTTGCGGGCCACGCCGTCCTCCTCGCTGAAGCTGCGCACACCGTAGGGACAAGCGTACAGGCAGTACTGGCAGCCGATGCACTTCGCCTCGTTCACCAGCACAATGCCCGATTCGCTGTCGCGATAAGAAGCGCCCGTGGGGCACACCTCCACGCAGCGCGCATGGGTGCACTGCTGGCACTGCACGGGCAGGTTGTAACGCTCGATGTTCGGGTAGGTGCCCGTAGGTCCTACCTGCATGACACGGTTGTAGAAGGTGCCCAAGGGCAGGTGATTCTCGAATTTGCAGCTCACGATGCAGCTGTCGCAACCGGTGCACCGGTCGATGTTGATGACAAGGCACTTCCTAGGCATGGCAGGCCCCTTCCTCGGTACGGGACTCGAAGGTGCGGCTGGGCATGAGGGGCTGGAACTGCTCCGGCTCGGTCCACAGGCCCTCGGGAGCCTCGGCTTTCCTCACGTTGACGCGGTAACCGCGCCAGGAAGCGGAGGCGAAGTTGTCGTTGACCACATCATCGCGGGCCATGAGGTTCACGTTGCACTGGCGCCAGCCGCCGCTCATGGTCTTGGTGGAATGGTCGTAGCTTTCGGGGAAGTAGAAACGCTCCATCATCACCACGCCGGGACGCACGCCCTCGGTGAGGTAGGCGCGGCCGCGCGTGGCACCGCGACGGCTCGACAGCTCCACCCAATCGCCGTGGGCCACACCGAGGGCCGCGGCATCGCGGGGGTTGATGCGCATATCGGGGACGGGAATGAGCTCGCGGCTGTAGGGAGCGGTGCGCAGCGTCGTGTGGTGGTAGTGGGCCACGCGCCCCGTCGTGAGGTAGAAGGGGAAATCCGGATCGTCCTGGAGCATGTTCTCACTCTGCTCCTTGTAGGTGCACACGGCATCGTACTCCGGCCACGTGCCGTCGGCGGCCACCTGGGTGTAGGGGAAGTGATAGGGAAAACCGGTGCGGCCGTTCAGCACCGCCATGGTCACATAGGGCTCGCATTTGCGAGACAGCGTGGCGAATCCGGCAGGCAGCCCATCGTCCACGATATCCAAGTGCTGATAGAACTGGTACAGCTCGTCAATAGGCACCGTGAGCGTGTGATCCTCGGAGTGCTTCACGGCCTCGGGCCAGCTTTCCACGCCGAACATCTCGGCCCAAGCCGGATAGATGTCCTCCTTGGTGCGATAGGTACCGTTGAATTGGAAGTCGCGGCAGAGCACCGCATCATCGCCGCCGAGCTTTTCGCACAAGCTGTCGACGATACGCGTCACGCAGATGAACGGATCCTCCGTTTCGCCCATATGCACGATTTGCTTGCGCATGAAAGTCTGGTTGAACTGGGTGGTCGTCTCGGTGGCGTGCTCGAATTCCAACCACTCCTGCATGGGCAGGAACAGGTCGGCGTCCTCAATGGTAGTGGAAGTCATGTGGGGCTGCTGGTGCACGCAGAAGTCGATGTTGGCGTAAGCCTCGTTCCACTGCTCGCCATTGCTCATGACGCAATACTTGTTGCCAGACTGCTCCCAACGCACCGAGATCTTGTAGGGCTCGCCGGTCAGCAACGCCTCGCGCACCGGCGCCAAGGCGTTCAGCTGCCACTGGTGCACGGCCTTGTGCTCCAGCGATCCCAAGCGAGCCAGCTGGTAGTCCACAAAAGCCTGCTGCTTGGCCTTGCCATCGACACCCTTCGCATTCCAGCGCTCCACAGCTGCTTGGGAACGGCGAAGGTTCTCGCCCTCGGTCAGGCCCACCGTCCAACCGATGCCGAAGGTCTCCTGATAGGGACGGTTGCACCAGAAGTGGGTGGGACGCGCGGTGTGGCGCGATTCGGGCTTCTGCTCGGTGAGCACCACGCCCGGCTTGTTCACCTTGCCGCACAGCATGTCCAGGGCCATAGTACCGAAGATGAAGTTCGAGGACAGCTCGCTCATATCGGCGAACTGGCCAGTGCCGATACCCGAGAGCGTGGTGGCGTACAGCTTGATCGCACGCTCGATAGTGTCGGCATCGACCCAGGTGAGCTCAGCGGTTTTCTCCAAGGTGAAGTCCTCGCAGGCCTCCCACTGGATTTGGCCGGCGCTCTTGCACAGACGCCCGTTCACCTCGGCTTCGCAGAATACCACCGGGTCGACCGGAGAGTCCTCCGGGGCGGTGTAGGGGAAGGGCTGCACGCTGTTGGTGCGAGCATCGAAGCACACGTAGGCCGGCGTGTCGTACACGTCGTTGGGGTCGGCCGAGGGGTTCACGTAGTCGGGCCACACCTCTTCGGCCTTCAAAGGCAGGCGCGTGTCAGGATCCACGAGGAAGGGGTAGTTGGTCCAGTACTTGCAGAACTGCTCATCGTAGAGCTTGTTCGCGATAATGTAGTTGAACCAGCCCAAAAGCATGGCGATATCGCCCATGGGACGAATGGGCAACCAGATGTCGGCCTTGGCCGCCTCTTCGGTATAGTAGGGGTCGATAACAATGGTCTTTATGCCGCGCTCTCGCATTTCGGCGTTGGCGCGAGCGGCATAGGCTGCGCCGGAAGCGCTCGTTTGGGCGCCCCACAGCACCACGCACTCCATGGCCGGCTGCCAGGCGTTCCACATCTCGCGGGCGTTGTTGCCCTCGTGGCGGTTGTTGGAGCCACCGCGCATCCACTGGCCCGCGCAGTCGGCGGGCAGATAGCACTGGCAGCCACCGCCGGAAATGCACACCGGAGCGCCAATGGCATCTTGGGTGACGCGCTGGAACACGTTACCGTAGGTGCCGCCACCGCCAGCGCCCACCATGATGGAATAGGGGCCGTACTTCCTCGTAGCCAAGGCCATTTGCTCGCCCACGATATCGTAGGCCTCATCCCACGACACGACTTCCCAGTCGTTGCCGCCGCGGGATCCTACGCGCCTCATGGGATGCAGTACATGGCGCGGACTGTACACCAGATGCTGCTGGTTGAGGGCCTTGGTGCACAGGCAGCCCTGGGTCAGGGTGCCGTCGTAGTCGCCCTCGATCTTCACCACCACGCCGTCTTCGGTGTACACCCACAAAGGACAGCAGTTGTAGCAGCCATGGCAGCAGCTGTGATGGCGCTCGCGCAGCGGGGCCGAGCGGGCAAACTGCTCGTCAGCCTCCACGAGAGAGGCGTCCGAGGCCCAGTCGATGCCCTGCACCTTCTGCGCCATGTGGGCGAGCTTTCCGTAGCTCGACTTCCGTGCCGCCATTACTTGCTCCTTTCGTTTGAGGTCGCGAAGCTCGCTCCGGCCGGGGTGGTACTCCAGGCCTCGTCCCACACCAAGCCGCCGGCCTTCTCCAGGTGCGCCACCAACGCGCTGGGGTACAGAGGCAGCCCGGACTTCCCGTTAAGCGAGGGCAGGGAGAGCTGCTTGCCGAGCAGCGCCTCTATTTCCGCAAAGGTTTTGGGCTCGCTGGCCGCACGCAGAATGGCACGGTAGGCGTCGTTGCGCTCCGGCGTGCGGGCGAACAGCTCTTCCAAGCGCACCTCAGGACGATGGGCTTGGGCAACCTGGACCCCGGCCGACGTCGTCTCCAGAGCGCAGAACTGCACGAGCTCGTCTGCTGCGTCCTCATCCAGAGAGGCCAGACGAGCCGGATCCACGGGGTTGCCATCCCGATCCAAATCGATGCGCGCAAGGCCGCCGGCCTCGACGAGCATGAAGGCGATAGCGGCTTGGCTCTGATCGACATACTTGAATTCCGGATAACTTGCGATTTCGTCCTCCACCTCTGCCAGAAGCCGGCGCTGGCGGCAGAAGTCCAGGACTTTGCCCATAATCTCCGTGAAGGCGCCGCGGCGATGCAACGCCTTCTCGACGCGCGCCACGGCGGCCCCGTCGGGCTGGTCCCCAGGGGCGGCGGTGCTCGGGCAAATCGAGTCTGCCATGATGCGTCTCTCCTTCCTTGTTGAGTTTCCCGCACATAATTGATGGCCCGAGCCTACCAGCGCGGCCAAGGGGGGAACCATCGTTGAAGTGGTTGATTTTGAGCGCAACGGCCCATCCATCAAAACGTTGATTTTTAAGAAATGCCAGTTCAAGGCTTTGTAATTCGAAAGCTAAATTGTTGCGGCCCAAAATAGCGCTTTCTATAATGGGACGAGCGAAGCGAAAGGGGAATCATGTCGGATGAATCGAGATCACTGTTCTTCATGCGAACATTCGGCTTCGCCCTTTTCTGGATATGGCTCTTTTTGGTGGCCGTATCGCCCTCTCCGCTGTTCGGAGCGCTTAAAGGATTGGGGAGCCTCCCCTTCGAGGTATGGGAAGTGGGTGCGCGCCTCTTACTTCTCTCGCTCTCCCTTGCGGCCACCCGCCTACTCACCACCAGCCGAGGACGCTGGGTCTACCCCGTCTGCTGCCTTGTCGGCGGCCCCGTCGCCGCCCTCGCCCTTTCCTCTGCCGCCACCCCAGAGGCCGTGACCTTGGCGGCCTTCATCACGGCCGTCGTCGATGTGGCCATGCTCATTATGTGGCTCTGCTATTTCGGCTATGCGAAAATCGGCGATATCGCCTTCATGCTTGCCTGCTCCTACGCCCTGGGCTCGATACTGTACCTGGCCGTCGTTGCTGCGGGCGAGACGGCGATGCTCGTCGCCGCCATCACAAGTCCTATCTTGTCGGGAGCGCTGTTCGCCTATTTCGTGAAGAACCCTCCGTCCCTCGCTTCCGAAGGGCTGTTTCAAGCCTCCCCCGCCGCAGACCGCCGCCCGAAGCTACCGGCGGCCCTCAGGCGGCTGGCCATCGGTCTTACCCTGTACGCCTTCGTGTTCGCTCTCTTCTCGAGCCGTACCGCCGTCTCCGAATATACGTTCTCCAGCGGACCGCTCGTACAAGCCCTCGCCAGCATCGTGCTTGCCGCTGTCGTCATCGCGGCCATACGCCTCAGCGATGTGAGCATCGGCCTTTACGCGCTCTACCGCAGCGTGCCGTTGGTATTCGGCGGGGGCGCCGCCCTCTTCCTCGTATTGCCCGCCGGACTCTCCCTGTGCGCGGGCTTCTTCATCATGTTCGGCTATCTTCTCTTCGAGGCGCTTTCCTTCAACGATTTCTGCAATGCCACCAAAACCAACGACGGCTCGCTCTTGCGCTCGATGCTCATCGTGCGCATCGCCGGCTCCCTCGGCATTTTCCTCGGCTGGGTGCTGGGCGCTCCTCTCAGCGCCGCGCTGGATCCCGATCAATCGAGCCGTCTGATAATCGCTCTGTGCTTTGTTGTCGTCATCGTTGCCGCGTCGCTCGTCTTCACGGATAAGGCCATGGGGAAGCTCGGCACCATCGCCGGCATGCGAGCCCGTCAGGAGGCCGCCGAGGCGCGTCTCGACAAGACGCGGTTTATTCCGCTGTTCGCCACCGAGCACGACCTCTCGAAACGCGAAGCCGAGGTGCTAGAGTACCTGCTGCAAGGCCGCACCATGCAGTACACTGCCGAGAAACTGTTCATCGCCGAGTCCACCGCCCGCTCCCACGTTCACAAGATATACCAGAAAACCGAGACCCGGGGTCGCATGGAGCTTATCGACCGCTTCGAGCAGTTCTGCTCCGAACATCCGAAAGCTTAACCGGGCGAGGGGCTACGTATCGACACCTTCCATCCAGCATTCGTCGAAGGCATCCATCAGTTCCATGCGGGAGTGTACGCCGCACTTCCGGTAGATGCTGTGCACATGGGCCCGCACCGTGGACTCGGCGATGAACAGCTTCTCTGCGGCGAAGCTCGTCGTGCGCCCCGCGAGCAGATAGGACGCCACCTCGGCTTCGCGCCGGGAAAGCCCCTGCTGCTCGGCGAAGGCGGCGAAGGCCTCCTCGCGGGTGGGACCCTCCAAAGCACCCTCGGATAGGGCCCGATCGTCGGCAACGGCGGCGAAGGAGGTCATATCACGCTCGGTGAACACCAGCGAGACGGAAACCAGAGCCGCGAACAGCCCGAGGGCCACCAAGCTCGACACGCTTTCCGCCGCACCCGCCAAGGAGGCCGCGGCAAACGCCGCCAGCCAGCCCAAGAACATTCCCAGCGTAATGGCCAGCCGGGCCGCCGCCATCACGCGCAGGAGCGACGCGTCGTTGGCCTTCACGATATTGCAGCAGTCGTTGAGGACCAGCAGCTCGAAGAGCACGTAGCCCAAGGCAACGCAGAAACCGCCCACCTCGTCGGGAAGGGGCGAGACGGCCATCAGCAAGAACCCAGCCCCGATAAGCGGGGCAACGGCCCGATAGAGCTTGTAGGGTCGATCGGGCTGACGGTCGAACTTGAAGAAGGCCGCGCAGATAACCCCCAGCACAATCATGGCCGCCGGCTCCACCGTGAAGGCCCCGATCACTCCCTCCCCACTGAACAGGGCGATGCCGCACGAGAGGGAGAAGGAGAACGAGTACAGGGCAAGGGCCACGCCTATGCGCACTTTCTGGCGCACGGGACTCTCCGCGCCGCCCGCTGCCCCATGGCGAGAGGCCGCAACGGCAGCGGCCGGCAGCACGCCCCCGCCCGTCTCTCGAGCACCGTCACCCGAAACCGGCTCCTCGACAAACAGCTCCTCTCCCGTCCGCGCTTTCATAAGACGCTGGGAGAGCACGAAGGCCGTTCCCGATAGCGCGGGGAACAGCACCGAGGCGGCCGCCATGGCGTTGAAGCCCAATGCCGCCGTTAGAAGGAAGAGCACCGAGCCGATAGCATAGGATCCCACGAGCAGAACGAAGGTCTCGCCCACCTTCATGTACCCGAAAAAGCAGAGCCACAGCAGGAACATGCACACTTCGCCGATGGCGGCCGCCACCGCCGAGGCCGAAGCCGCCTCGGCGCCTCCGAGGCCGAGGGCAAGCGGAGCCGCCGCCGCACTTGCCGCAACCCCGAGCACGAGCAGCCCGCGCTGCCCGGCAACGGAGGCCAGCCGCCGCGAAGCGATGAGCACGACCACAAGCACCAGCGCCCGTACCGACAGCTCGACCATCTCGAACGGCGCATTCGCAAAGCAGAGCGGCGCCCCGATAAGCGGAGAGGGGGTCACCCCCGCCAGAAAGAGCCACGCCCAATAGAACCCGAACCCCAAAAAGCGCACGGGAAAGAGGCTCTCCGCCACCTGGCCCGCTGGGCCGCCCACGCGCCCCTCATTTGATGCATCTTTTCCCTCTCCAACCATTATCCCTCTTTTCACCTGCGGAAACACAACCCCTAAGCGTTTTGGTGGAGGCCCGCTTATGGCAATTTACAGCGCTTCGGAGAATGTTCAGCGCAGATGCCAGCCCCTAACCTAGATGCCAACGGGAGGCTCGGCTTTGACGAGTGGATGAGCCTCCCGGAAGTGTAGCAGATTCCCCGCGCCGATAAGGGCGCGGGAAGAGACGAGGAGAGGGGAGAGCGTGAAGACGAGGGAGAAAACGAATTCCGCCGCGAGCCTCCAAGAGGACGGCGGGGCGACACGCCCCCAAAAGCCGGGCCTCAGCCGCCGGTCGCTCATCGGCGGCGCCGCGATGGCCGCAGGGCTTCTGGCCTTCGGGGGCGCCACGGCGGCCTTCGGCGGCGAGACCGATCGCCTGCGACCGCCAGGAGGCCAGGACGCCGACCGGTTCTGGGGCGCGTGCATCCGCTGCGACCGTTGCCGGGCGGCCTGCCCGCTTGCCGCCATCGGCGTGGAGGGGCTCACCCCCGGCATTATCGGGGCGCGGCTGCCGATCATGGATTTTCGCGAGGGCTACTGCGACATGTGCGACGGCGCCTTCCGCTGCATCGCCGCCTGCCCCACCGGGGCGCTTACGGCCTTCGACCCCTACGTGGACAAGATCGGCATGGCCGTGGTAGACGAGGCCGAGTGCCAGCTGTACGGCATCTCGGGCACGTGCAACGCGCCCTGCATCGATGCCTGCGAGTGGGACGCCCTGTCCCTGGACGAGAACGGGCGCCTGGTGGTGGACGAAAAGCGCTGCAACGGCTGCGGCGCCTGCGAGTACGTTTGCCCCACGAGCGCCTATCGCAATTACGACGCCAGCAACAAGCGCGGCATCAATGTGGAGGTGTGGCATGGCTAAGTCGACAACCCCCGAAAAGGGCGCCGAGGTTTCCGCGCAGCCGGAGGAGGGCAGCCGCTCGAAGGTGAGCCGCGTGCGCCGATACGTCCCGGGCATCGTGTTCGCCCTTCTCATCATCGGCCTGGTAGCCGGGATCGGCTCGGGCACCCTGTGCTCGGTGGGCTACGAGTCCATTGCGGCAGTATGCCCCCTCGGCGCGTTGGAATCGCTCTTCGGCGCCGGGGCCTTCGTGGCGCGGGCCGTAATCATCCTGGCCGTGGCCGCCGCGGCAGTGCTGCTCGTGGGCAAGGCCTTCTGCAGCTGGGTGTGCCCCATTCCGCCGCTTGACCGGTTCCTGTCGGGCAAGAAGCGCCGCGAGGCCGACAAGGCGGCGCGCATCGAGGCGGCCCATCACGTGAGCGGGCGCCTGGCCGCGTGCGCCGGTTGTGCGGGCTGCGGCGAGAAGAAACCCGGCGAACCGTCGCTTGCCCCCGCCGATGGCACCGACAAGCGACGGTTCGCGAAGGTGGACGGGCGCCACGTGGTGCTCGGCGGCTCGCTTGTGTCGGCGGCGATCTGCGGATTCCCCGTGTTCTGCCTCATCTGCCCGGTGGGCCTCACCTTCGCCACGGCCATCGCCCTCTACCGCCTCGTCGGGTTCAACGAGCCCACCTTGGACCTCATCGTGTTCCCCCTCATCATCGTAGCCGAGCTCACCCTGCTGCGGAAATGGTGCCACCGCTTCTGCCCCATCAGCGCCCTTATGGGGCTCGTGGCCAACTTCAACAAGGCCACGCGTCCCAAGATCGACCCCGACCTCTGCCTGCGCAAGGACGGCATGCCCTGCACCGTATGCGCCGCTGCCTGCCCCGAGTTCATCGACCCGGCGGGAGATCTGGGCGACCGGGCCCTGGCCGAGTGCACCCGCTGCGGCCAGTGCGCCGCCGCCTGCCCCGCAGACGCCATCCGCTTCACGAAGAAAGGACTGACCCGTGGAAACCGCTAGCACACCCGCGCCCTACGTCGCCGCTGCCGACGGCGACCTCGCGCCCAAGGCCGCCGAGCCCGCATCGACACCCGAAGCCGACGCCAGCGCCGAGGCCACCTTCGAGGAAGCCGTGGCCGCCCTTACCGAGACGGTGAGCCGGGCGCCCCTGCACCGCGAGATCTTCCTCAAGCTGCTCGCCTTCTGCACCACCCAGCGCACGCTCGCCGAAGCCGAGGAGGCGGCTCGGGCCTGCCCCGAGTTCTCCTCGGTGGCCCAAAGCCCCTACCGGCTCATCCGCACCCTCGTGCACGCCGGCGGCCTGTACTGGCTGGAGCTGGACGAGACGGGCCGGCCCCTGACGCCCCAGGCCAAGGCGGGGCTCACTCCCGACGAGATCGAGGACGCCACCTTCGCCTACGCTGTGGTAACCACGCCGGTCGGCGAGCAGGTGGCCGAGGACCTCGCGCCCGAGAAGCGGCTGCAACGCCTCTTCGATCTCGTACCCCAGCGGCTTACCACCTACCTGGACCTTATGGACTTCTGCCGCGAGCAGCGCACCTTCAAGGAGATCGAGGCGCTGTTGCGCACCCGACCCGCCGCTGCCTTCGCGAGCACCACCTCAAGCCAACCCCTGCAGCCGAGCTTCTTCGTGGACGCACTGGAACGCTCGGGCGGCCTTGCCTGGAACGATGGATGGAAGATCACAGAGAGGGGAATGAAGGTATTGCAGCAACTTCGCTAGGAACGCCATTTTGACCGTAGAGAGGAAAGAGAGGACCCCCATGACCAAGGGAACCATCAGCCGACGCGGCTTCATGAAGGCCGCAGCGGCCACGGGCGCGGCCCTTACGGCCGCCGGCTCGATCCCGCTGCTCGAAACGACCGATCAGGCCTTCGCCGCCGGATCCGTGGAGCGCGTGATGCACAAGACCGCCTGCCATGGCTGCACCAACTGCTGCCCGGTGCGCGTGTACACCGAGGACGGCCGCGTCGTGAAGATCGAAGGAGACCCGGACGGCCCCCTGAACAAGGGCGGCGTGTGCCTGAAGTGCCTGTCCCAGATTCAGACCGTCTACAGCCCCCGCCACGTGCTGCACCCCATGAAGCGCGTCGGCGAGCGCGGCGAGAACAAGTGGGAGGCCATCAGCTGGGACGAGGCCGTTGACCTGGCCGGCGAGCAGATCGCCACGGCCGTGAAGAAGTACGGCCCCTACGCCTACTGGAGCGCCCGCGGGGGCGGCGGCGCCTACATCGAATGGGAGACCTCGGGCCTCGACTACACCTTCGGCGGCTGCAACTCCCTGGCCTCCGGCGCCTGCCAGTGCGCCATGCCGCGCGACTTCGTCTCCACCACCTCGGTGGGCTTCAACTGCTGCGTTGACATGGACAACGTGGATCGCTGGGTGGGCATCACCGACAACGCCGAGCTGGACGGCACCCGCCGCGACGACACGGAGCGCGTCTTCGTGCTGTGGGGCAGCCAGCCGCACTCCTCCAAGGCGGCCCACGGCGGCCACGGGCTGACCGATGCCCGGTCGAACCTCGGCGTGAAGACCATCGTCGTGGACCCCTACATGACCGCCGAGGCCGCCAAGGCCGACGTGTGGCTTCCCGTGCGCCCCGGCTCCGACTGCGCGCTCATGCTGTCGTGGATTCACCACATCATCGAGAACGACCTGTACGACGAGCAGTTCGTGAAGCACTGGACGAACCTGCCCTTCCTCATCAACCCCGACACGCGCCTGGCCTATCGCGCCGAGGAGGTGTGGCCCGACTACGTGAACCCGGCCGCCGACCCCGCCGGCGTCTACGATACCCCGGCCTACGTGTGCTTCGACGCGAAAACCAACTCCGTCCAGCCCTTCCCCTTCACCGTCCCCGAGGACTGCGCGGTCGACCCCGTTATCTTCGCCACCGCCACCGTGAACGGCAAGGAGGCCAAGACGGCGGGCCAGATTTACAAGGAAGAGGCCGAGCCCTGGACCTTGGAGGCGGCCGGCGAGACCTGCTGGCTCGATCCGGAACGCATCCGCGAGGCCATCGAGCTGTACGCGAACGCCGACTTCGGCGGCTTGTCCAACGGCGTGTTCTCCGACCACCAGGAGAACTCCTCCACCGCGCCTTTGGGGGCGCTCGCCATCGACGCGCTGCTCGGCCACGTGGAGTCCCCCTGCTCCGCCTTCCAGAATCACGGCGCCGCCAGCCGCACCGCCGATCGCCCGACTCAGCGCCTGGGCGTGTTCTCCTCCACCTTCGAGCGCTACGGCCTGGGCTGGACCACCGGTCTCACCAAGGCCGAGAACGACCGCCTGCTGGATGCCATCGTGGCCGACTGGGACGCCAAGGGCCGCGACGGCAAGGAGATGCAGCGCTACTTCTTCCAGTCCCGCTGCGACACCATGGGCGCCAACGAGCACAAGGGCATCCACCAGTGGCAGACCTGCGCGCCGAAGGAGCTGCGGCAGGCCATCACCACCGGCGAGCCCTACCGTCCGCGCGTGATGTACGAGATGTCGGGCAACAAGTACGCCGTTATGGGGCCCTCCCTCGAGTGGAAGAAGGCCTACGACGAGCAGGACTTCGTCATCCAGCAGTACCCCAACATGACCTCGTTCACCGTGCAGACCGTCGACTTGTTCCTGCCCACCACCGAGTGGCTGGAATACGACTCCTACGAGGCGCCGGGCACCCACTTCAACCGCCACTACGCCCGCTGCCAGGTGACGCACCTCGGCGAGACCGTGAACCCCTTCGTATCGCCCTACCAGGTGGCCGCGTCCGCCGTGGAGAAGCTCGGCGCCGAGAACGTGTTCGACCCCGACGCCTACAAGGTACCATTCTTCGAGAGCCTGGAGGCGGCCCGGGCCGCCTGGGCCGAGCAGATGGGCAAGGGAAGCTGGCAGGAGATGCTCGACGACATCGACCACCGCTTCACCGAGGAGCCCATAGACGACTACATGGCCTACTACCAGTACAAGGAGCCGGTGAGCGACGGGCTGCCCCGCGGGTTCGCCACGATGTCGCGCAAGGTGGACGTGTACTCCGAGGCCATGCTGCGCCTGGCCCGCACCGGCTTCCCCTACATGTATCCCTTCGACCAGCCGGCCTGCGACGACTACGACCCCATCTGCACCTTCAAGGAACCGACGGAAAGCCCCGTCGAGGGCCAGCCGGGCTACGATCCGGAGTACCCGCTCGTCATCACCACGGGACGCTTGCCCCACTTCCATCACGGCACCATGCGCCACGCGCCCTTCATCCGCGAGGTCATGCCCGCCCCCGAGCTGAAGATCAACCCCGAGACGGCGGCGGAATACGGCATCGAGCATCTGGACTGGGTGAAGATTACCTCGCGCCGCGGATCGTCCAACGCGCGAGCCTACCTCACCCAGGGCATTGCCCCCGGTGTGCTCATCACCGAGCGCTTCTGGAACCCCGAGTGCTTTGATGAGACCCAGGAGACCATCACCCCCGGCATCGAGGAGTGCGGCTACAACATCATGTCCGCCGACGAGTTCCAAAACCCCTGCTTCGCCACGAACAGCTACCGTGCCTTCACGGTGAAGATCGAGAAGACCGAGCGCCCCGAGCGCATCTGGATCGAGAGCGAGCAGTTCCAACCGTTCATGCCCACGCTTTCGGGCGAACCTGTCACCGAGGAGGTGTTCTAAATGCGCAAGGGTCTGCTGATCAACCTGGATCGCTGCTCCGGCTGCGACAGCTGCATCGTGGCGTGCAAGCTGGAAAACGACCTGCCCCTGGGCCATTTCTACAACAAGGTGATCGCCGTGGGCCCCACGGGCACCTTCCCCAACGTGGAGAAGTACTGGCTGCCCTCCCAGTGCCAGCAGTGCGAGAACCCGGCCTGCGTGCACGTATGTCCCACGGCGGCCAGCTACCGCGACCCCAAAACCGGCATGGTGCTCATCGACAAGGAGAAGTGCATCGGCTGCCAGTACTGCATCTACGCCTGCCCCTACGGCGTGCGCCAGTTCAACGAGGATGCCGGCGTGGTGCAGAAGTGCACGCTGTGTGCCCAGATCACCGCTGACGGCGACGGCGTGCCGGCCTGCGTCCACAACTGCAACTGCGGTGCGCGTTTCTTCGGCGATTACGACGACCCGGAATCCGATGTGAGCCGCGAGCTGGCGAAGTACCCGGAGGAGGCCATCCACACGCTGCCCGACCCCAATAACGCCAAGCCGCTCACGCGCTACATTCTGTCCCCCAAGTTCGCTTCCTGGAAGGAGCTGGTGTAACCATGGCGATTCAATGGCCCCTCGTCCTGTTCTCGCTGCTGGCCGGAGCCGGCGGCGCCATGCTCGCCTTCGCCGGGCTCTCCCAGCTGCTCGGCGGCTCGCGCACGGTGCGCCGCCGCGCCGTCTGGTGCGCACTGGCCCTGTTCGTGATCGGCGGTTTGTGCTCGGTGGCCCACCTGGCCTCTCCGCTGAACGCCATCAGCGCCGTGACGAACCTGCTGTCGTTCTCGGGCATCTCCATCGAACTGATGCTTTTGGGCGCGAGCTTCATCGCAGGCGCCGCCTACCTGGTGCTCACCCGCGAGGAGGGCCGCGACGGCGCCGTGCGGGTCGTGGCGGTGCTGGCGGTGATCTTCGGCGTGGCCATCGGGTTCTTCTGCGGCCACGGCTACGTGATCGACGCCCAGCCCACCTGGGGCACCGAAACGCTGCCCCTGGCCTACCTGGGCACGTCTTTGGCCCTCGGCGCCTTCGCCTACGCCCTGGTGGCGGCCGCGACCAAGACGCCGGCCGACAAAGCGGCCAGCGCCGAGGAGCTGGGAGGCAAGCTGTGGCCGGCCGTGCTCGTCTGCGCCGTCGTGGACGCCGTGGGCATTCTCGCCTACGGGCTGTTCCTCGGCCTTGACGCGGTCGCGGCCCAAGGGGTTCTGTTCTGGGGCGGGGCCGTGGCGTGCGGCGTCGTCGGCGTGCTAGCCTGCGCCATTGCCGGCATGACCGCGCTGGCCGCGAAGGCGCCCGCCGCCCTGGCCGTGGCCGGCGTGGCCTGCGCCGCCATCGGGGGCGTGGCCCTGCGCATGCTCATGTGGGCCTGCGCCACCGGTTACCTCAACCTGTTCTCCCACGGCATCCCCAGCGTGATGCTGAACCTGTAGCGCTGTTCCCCGGCCGGGGGAAAGCCCCTTCCCGGTACTTTCCCCCGGCCCCTGCGGGACGGTCCGTCAAGCGAATCGTCCCAGCCCGCCCACTCGTCACCTAAGGAGACCGCCATGACCGACCTCGCCTGCGCCATCGACCTTCTCGAAGATCGCGCTTCCCTGTACCGCCTGCTCGCCTCGCTGTACTATCAGCCGCTGTCCGAGGAGCAGATCGATGCCCTGGCCGCCAGCGACCTCGCCAAGTTGGCCAGCGACAGCAAATCGCCCTTCGCGCCGGCCTACCGCGACTTGCACGGAGCGCTCCGCTTGCGGCACACGGGTACCAAAGAGGAGCTGGCCGCCGACTTCACCGGCGCCTTTTACGGCATCCGCACCCGCGAGGGTCGCACGGCCCAGCCCTTCGAATCGCTGTTTCGCACCCAGGGGCCAGGTCAGCTCATGGGCGAGGCTCGCAGCGAGGTATACCGGGAGCTGCGCGCGCACCAACTGCGCGTTCCCGAGGGCGTCGATCTGCCCGAGGACCACCTGTCGTTCATCTTCGCCTACCTCGCCCATCTCTGCGATAAGACGGCCCAAGCGCTGCGCGAAGGCGACAGAACAGGAGCCCGGGAACTCCTGAAGCGCCAACGCGCCTTCTTCGACGCCCACGTAGCCTCCTGGACGTCCGCCTTCCTCGCTCAAGCCGAGACCATGGTGGAAACTCGCTTCTACCGCGGCGTACTCAAACTTACGGGCGCCTTCCTGGACGAGGAGCCGGCCGCCATGGGCGAAACCGAGGAGGCGATCGCCTAGGCAACCGCCTCGGTTCGCCGAATGCCGCCGGGCTGCTGACTGCCCTGCGCACCAGGGCAGTCAAGAAACTCACCTGTCACGAAATCGTCACGGGGGCGAGCCGAACGCTTCTGTAGAGCCTCCCCTCTCACCCTTATCGGAAGCATTCTCTTTATCGTGCCTTTATCGAACGATCTGTCGCCACAGCGTCTGGCTATCGATCGCTGACCTTCAGCTCCAGCACGTCGGGTCTCGCATAGTGCCCCACCACATCGTGCTCCATTTTGCAAGCAGCCGGAAGATTCATATCGAGTTCTGCGAAAATGATCGTTTCCCGATCCCAGACGGGCTCCGTTATGTAATGGCCATAGGGATCCACGATGCAGCTTCCACCGCGGCACACCATTTCCGGTAGCTGGGAAATCGCCTCCATTTCATGAAGGTCAGAGGGGTAGGAGCTTTTTCCCACAATCATATCCGCATTGACAAAATAGCACTTACCCTCAATGGCGATGTGCTGAATTGTTGCCTGCCATTCGGGATTATCGTTCGTGTTCGGCGAAATATAGATGGTGACCCCCTTTTGGTAGAGCGCCACCCGTGCAAGCGGCATATAGCTCTCCCAGCAGATCAGGGCACCGATAGGCCCCCAGGGCGTTTGAGTAACAGGGAAATAGCCCTTATCGGCATCGCCCCAAACCACCCGCTCAGAACCCGTCGGCTTGAGCTTGCGATGCACCCGGTAGGTGCCGTCGGGCTCGAAAATGACATTGCTGTTGTACAGCGTCCCACTGACCGCATCGCGCTCTGAGAAGCCGAGACTGATATAGGCATCCGTCTTTCTGGCCGCATCGGCAAGGGCCTGAAACTCCGCATCGCCCGCTACCACGGAAGCGTCGTAATAGCGTTTCCAATCGGACCGGCCGGCTTCTGTCCGCTTGCCCATGCTAAAACCGAAGTCCATGCCGATGGGATAGCCGGGGATGAAAAGCTCCGGGAATACGATCACGTCGGGGTTTTGGGACGCACTTTCCTCGATGTAGTCAAGAGCTTTTGCCAGGGACGCCTCCTTATCGAATAGAACAGGCTCCGCTTGCACCAACGCAATTTTGCAGACAGGATCGATGTCTCGCATACCAATAGCTCCTTCACTCGTATCAATGTATCGGCCAATTATCAAACTTACCGCACTCGTAGGACTGTCCCGAAACAGCAACATTCCCGACGCGGAGCAAAACCGCAGACCGGAATTTACGAGCAGCTTCCCAGAGGTTCGCCCCGCCTCTCGGACATCCTGCAGGAGCTCCTCGATTTTATCAGTCGGCAACGGCCGAGCCTCCCCTTAGGTTCGATAAAACTTCCAAGCGGCCACCGCGCCACCGGCACACACCGCAGCGTTAAGGAGCCATGCAGCGGCATAGCTCGCACCTCCAACTCCCATTTCCCCCTGGGCGGCTGTCATGACTCCTACGGAGACCAGCGGCCCGAGGGATGCCGCCAATTGAACAGCCATGGTCATTATCGTAACACCTATAGCATGTTGAGAAGCAGGCAGGCGTCGCAGACCGACTGTTTGGAACGAGGCGCCCGTCATGCCACATCCAACAAACACGACGAGCGCACCAGCCAGCACCAGCGGCACGCTGGCCGTAAGGCCGGCGGCCATCATAAACAGCGAACCGGCAACTGCCACCCCCAGCCCTCCCGGTAGCAAAGGACGAGGGCCTTTCCGGTCGAGCATACGGCCGCCCGCCAACGATGCCAGGACATAGGCGACCACAAGCGGTCCTATGCAAAACCCCGCTACCGTCGACTCCCAATGAACCTGCTCTCCGAGGAACAATGGCACCATCACATTCAGCGAGAAGTACACGCTCATGGTCGTTACCACCAGCACCGCCGCTCCCGCAAACCCGCGGCTCTCCACCATCCCCCTCGGGCTGAACCGCGCATCCGGCCCATGAGGCATCGGCATCCTACTTGGAACTGTCGCGCCCCAGCAGCCAATGAGCACCGAGACGACAAGTGGTACGATAAACACGCTGCGCCACCCCCACGCATCCACCATCACGCCCGTCACCATCGGAGCAGATGCCGGCCCCAAGGCGATCATCCCATTACCGATAGCGAGAAACGTTCCCAGTCGATGCGAGGGCACCATCTCCAAGATAGCATTCATCATGAGCGGAATAAAAATACCCGTGCCCACCGCTTGAACGAGGCGGACCGTCACAAGCCAGCCGAAGACGGGCGCTCACCACCCCGCAAGCGACCCCGCCGCGGCATACCAAAATACCTGAGTGGCGTAAACCCGAGTCACGTTGAGAACGCCGATGTTCTCCGCAAACGTGGTCGCCGGCGGGGCGCCCAAAAAACCTGCCACCGTGGTGGCTAAGCCGTCCCCCAATAGCGAGCGCCAAAGCAGAGCAAGGCCGTGCCGATGCCGGAGCACATCACCGATACCGAGGGGGAGAACCCCATGAGCGTGGGCACTAGCACCGTCGCCCCGAACATCGAGAGGAAATGCTGCAACCCCAAGGGAAATGCCCGATACCAGGGAATCTTCTCTTCGATATCAACCGCTTTTCCACCCATAGGGCACTCCCCTCGTTGCTTTGTTGCACGCCGGGCAAAAAGCGCGAAAGTGCCCGGCGCCATATTTCACCTAATGAGATGGATCCTTAGGGCTCCACCAAACCGTCGTACACCTCGACCGTTCCCGAGCCCTTCCCGGTCGAAGGCGTCTCAACAACCGCCTCGGCAGCCTCCTTAGGCAGAACCAGGTTCAGCATCACCGCCAATACGGCGGACAGAAGCAGACCGGGCACGTTGAACGAACCCAGCGGAATAGATACGGCCCTCATCGCGGCCAATACGCCCGTAGCCATTACCCTTTGCGCCGCGCCCATTGCCTTGGTGGACGTGGCCATGTTGCTCATGTGGCTGTGCTACTTCGGATACTCGAAGGTGGGCGCACTGGCTCTCATGCTGCCTGCTCCTATGCCTGCGGGTCCGCATTGTACTTAGGCATTGTCACCTGCGGCCCTACAGTTATGGCAATATGCGCTGCTGCGGCCCCCGTCGTATCGGCATTCTTCTTTGTCCACTTCGTACGTGCTTCGTCCCTGCAGGCGACTACGGGACTGTTCCAGGAAATCGACGACCCGTTCGACCGCAAGGCGGTGCCGGTCAAATTGCCGTCCTCTCTCCACCGGCTCACAGCGGGTCTGTCCCTCTACGCGTTTGCGTTCGCCCTCTATTCCTGTCGCACCGCCACCTCCGAACACCCCTTCACCAGCGGACCGCAAGTTCAGGCCATCGCAAGCATCGTGCTGGCGCTCGTTATGGTGGCCGCCGTACATTTGCTCAACGAGAAACGGGGGCCGTACGTGCTCTACCGCAGCGTTCCCTTACTATTCGGAGGCGGGTTTCTCCTCGAGTTATGCGACGGCTTCTCGGCAACACTCACGACAGGCCTCGGATTGTTCGCCATCATTACCGCCTCTTCTCTGGTGTTCACCGACAAGGCCGCCGACGCGCTAAGCACCATCGCCAATCAGCGGGCCCAGCAGGAGGCAGGGGGAGCGCGGCCGGACAAAATGGCATTTATAGCTCCTTTTGCCAATGCCCATGGCCTCTCGAAGCGAGAAACGGAAGTGCTCACTTGTCTCATTCAGGGCCGCACCATGCAATACACAGCAGAGAAGCTCTTCATTGCCGAGTCGACTGCCCGTACCCATGTGCACAAAATTTATCAGAAGACCGAATCTCAGGGCCGCATGGAACTGCTCGATTGCTTCGAGCAGTTCTGCGCGGAACAAGACGGCAGCCGCACAGGCGGCCGCCGTCGGTAAAACCTTACAAATTGTCGGGACGCCCTCCGCGCTCGGCGCCGCGGGCCCCGCCCATGGCGTTGCTCGGCGTGGTGGAGGCCGTGAACTCGGTGGCCGCGTCGTTCACCGTGAGCGTGCAGGTTTCGCCCTCCTGCATGCCCGGGACCGACACGAGCACGCACTGGAACGACTCGCTGGCCCTCCAGGCGACCAGCTCCGCACCGGCGCTCCCAGTCACGACGAGGGCATCGCCCTCGTTGCCCGCAACCATCACCAAGGCGAAGGGCTGGGTGCTCCCCTCCGAGAAGGTCTCAGCCATGCCAGCGCCTCCAGCCAAGATGACCGTGCCGCCCGTCACCGTGGCGCCGTACTCGTAGTCCAGCGCGCTGTCACCGGCACCGGAGCTGGCGCCGACAAGCTCGCCACCCGTAACTTCCACATAGCCGTTGGAATCCACCGCGTCGCCACTAGCGTTGATGGTCACTTTGCCGCCGTTGATCTGGATGAGGCAGTCCTCGCTGGCGTTGGCCGCCAGGGGGCCGCTGCCCGCGCCGCCGCGGCCGCCGCGACCGCCGAAGTCGCCGTCCTGGGGCATCTGGCCGTCGTCGGGCATCTGCCCGGGCTCGGCGCCTTCGGGAAGTTCGGGACGCTCGCCATCGGCCCACTTGCCACCTTGACCGCGCTCGGGCCGCTCGCCGTCTGCCCCCTCGGGACGCTGGGGCATCTGGCCTTCCTCGACGCCTTCGGGCAACTCGGGACGCTCGCCGCTTTGGGGATCGAACCCCTCGGAGGCCTCGGGCATCTGACCGGGCTCCGCGCCCTCGGGCAACTCCGGCCTCTCGCTCTGGCCGCCCGGCGCACCCGACCCATCGGCACCGTTCAGGCCATCGGCGTCGCCGCTCTTACCGGCAGCATTGGGATCCTGCCCCGCGGCCGCCGCGCCATCAGAACCGTCGGTCGTCCCGTCCGTCGTCGCGTCGTTGGAGTCGCGCTCGGCCACCGCGGCATTGATGCCGTCATCGGACGCAGTGATGTTCAGCTCGCCGTCGTTGACGATCACTTCCTGGGCCTCGATGCCCTCTTCGCAGCCCGCCACCGTGAACGTGCCGCCATCCATGGTGAACTTCGTCTCGGGATTCATGCCCTTGCCGCCGGCCTCCACGACGTAGGTGCCGCCGCTCATGGCCGCCTCCACATCGGAGCGCAGGGCGTGATCGGCCGCCTTGATCTGCGCATCGCCGCCGGCCAGGCGCAGGTACGTGGCCGCCTGGAAGCCCTCGTCGCCCGCCTCCACGGCGAACGTGCCCCCATCGATGGACACAAAACCGCGCGTCGGATCCTCGTCGTTGTTCGACTTCACGCCGTCGCCTCCAGCCGTGATGGCGAAGGAGCCGTCGGCCACTTTCACGCAGTCCTTCCCGCGCAGCCCGTCCTCCTTGGCGGTCACGGTAATTGCGCCGCCCGTCACGACGAGGTCGTCCTTGGAGTTCACGCCGTGGCGGTAGTTGCCTTCCACCGTAAGGGCGCCCGTGCCGTTGATAGTCAGATCGTCCTTGGAGAACAACGCCGCGTTCGGCTCGTCTTCCCCCTCGGACAGCTCGTAGGCGGCCCCGTCGGCCAGCGTGTTTTGCGTGCCGTCGGCCAAAGTCACAAACACCTTATCGGCCTGCTGAATGTTCAGTGCCGGCCCCGCCTCGTTACGAATGGAGGCGCCGTCGAGCACGATCTGCACCTTGTCCTGGTCACCGGCGCTCACCACCAGCGACCCAGCCATTAGCTCTCCAGTCACCACGTAGGTGCCTGCGGCGGTAATGGTCACCGCAGTGCCTTCCACCGCAGCCCCTTCGCCGGACACCGTCGCGCCCTGGCCCGTCAGCGCAATCTTCGTTGCCGCGGCCTCATCGTAGGAGGCGTCCCGGTCGCGGTCGGAGTACGCGAAATCCATACCGGGGATGTCGATGAGCGACGCCCAGTCCACCCCGTCAGTCGCGCCGTTGTCGCCTTGGGCCTGGTTCCCCTGCCCCTGCTCGGTTTTCTCGCCGACGTCCCCGGCGGCTTCTTCGAAGGTGCCGCCCGTGCACCCGGCCAGCGCCAGCGATCCCGCCAGCGCCACAGCCAAGGCTCCACGACCCCAAGCCCGTCGTCGCGCCACGCAAGCGCCCATCATTTCGTTTGTCTTCAACATCAATTCTCCCTTTGATCGTTCGTCCTTATGGTCTTGCACTACTATTGGGTCTATCTCCCTAGGTGCTTTCCAGCATCGGTGCTCGCCGACCTCTGATCGCCCCGCGAAGAACGCGGCCGTTAAGAAATAGCTTCCACGTCAGCAGCAGCGATGCTGGGATGGTACCGACTCATGTGCGTTCCTTCCGCTATTTCTTTTGCCGCGTTCGCAGCGGGATAAAGCGATCAGCGGGCGGCGAGCACCGATGCCGGAAAGCACCCCGCGGAGTGCCCCGAGGACCTAAAGCGTCTCGCGCCCCTGCGGCGTCATCCCCAGAGATATCCTCAGATTCCCGTTCAGACACCGCAGCTCATCGATCATCGCTTTCTCAAGCCCCCGCTCGCGCAGGCGGAGCTGGTAGGTCAGCTGGAAGAGGCTGCCCATGTTGGTAGTCGTCACCTCGGTCAGCTCCGACTCCGCGGCGTAGCGGTTGAGCACTTCGTCGAAGACACCGTCGTATTCCAAATCTTCCGGAATGGTGATGCGCAGCGTCTTGCCCGGCTCGCGCGGCCGCCCGAACGGCGTGAGCACGAACAGCAGGTTCACCACAGCCACCACCACGGTGAACACGACGGCAAGCCCCAGAAAACCCATGCCCGTGGCCAAGCCGATGGCCATGGCCAGAAACACGCTGCCGATATCTTTCGCCGAACCGGGAATGGAGCGGAAGCGCACAAGGTTGAACACGCCCATGACCGCGATGCCCGCTCCCAAATTCCCATTCACCAGCGTGATGACCATCTGCACGATGAGCGGCAAGAGCGCCAGCGTCACCACGAAGTTCTTCGAGTAGCTGTGCCGGAACATGTACACACCGGCGCAGGCCGCGCCCAGCACCACCGAGAACACGCAGCAGAGCAAGAAGTCCGCCGCCGAGACGGCCCCTACCAGCGATTCCGCTGTTCCGAACACTGACGAGAACGTTGATTCAAGCATGAGTTTCCTTTCTTGTTCATTCTCTGCCTACTCTTGCGAGCAACCTTCCAGACAATGCGCTCCCTCGTTTTGGGCAGGAATTCCGACTTGTTAGACTTCTTTGTTCTGAGCTTCGCCGAAAAGAGGGTCTGCGAGTGGGTTTTTCGCCTCAGATCGAATCACTTTTCCTCCGTTGAAGGACCTTGAAGCTTAGCCCATGTCTAACAACTCCGTTTTTTCGCCTATTTCCAGGACTCGCATTTCCCGAACGGTTCACGCACCACCACGCATAGCCCTTCGATGATTTCGAGCGCGCGGCACAGCCGTTGCCATCTGATAAGCGTTGCCATACTTGGTAAATGAAGCCGGGTAGATCCGTTCGGCCGACAGCACGTCCACCAGCCACGGCGGGTAGGGCACGGCGCTCTTTATCTCCATGACGGACTCGCTCGACTCGATGATGGGCCGCCATGGCGAACGGAAGCGATGACAGTCGAAATACGCCAAGCAGTCGTCGAAGGTGATGCGCAGCTCGGCGTCGAACAGCTCGTCGCACCCACGCGCCTCGCGTACCTCGGGCCGATAGGCCCAGGCCACACGATCGCAGGCGATGCCCATGGAGGGCGCCAGGGGCAGCCAACGGTTCATGGCCGCCTCTAGCTCGCGGGCGATCTGGCGCGTGGCCGGCGCGAGCGCCACGGCCGCAAGCCCCGCATCCGGCAGCGGCCAACGGGCACAGGCCTGCTCGTAGGGCAAGCCGCTCACGAAGGCCAGCGCCGCCGGCAGCGTCAGGGCGAGCCGCCGCTTGTACACGATGCCCTTGAACTTCTTCTTGATGCCAAAAAACACAGGGAAGCCCGCTGACAAACCGTTGCCCCGAAGCGCCTCTCCAGCGCACGGCCTGCACGCCTCGACACTTCCCACGGCATCCCCATCAGCATCGCCCATCGTCTGCAGCCCGGCGGCAGCAGGCGCCACTTGCAGCCCTGCGGCCGTCCTCGCCACTCGTAGCCCCGCAGCCACCCGCGTTTCCACTTCCCCATCGGAAAGCGGCAGGCCGCCTGGCTCACGCACAATCGGCCCGGCACCGAAAGCTCCCATGAGGGCCACCCCAGCCGCATCCCCGTAGGCGCGCAGACGCAGCTTCTCCTTATAGAGCGGCTTTTCCACCGAACGGGCGATCATGGCGCGCTCGGGCGTGTCCAGATACAAACTTGTGATGCGGGTGCGACCGTAATCATCAACAGCCATGAGGCGCTCCGCCGCCGCTTCCACAGCCGCACGCTCGGCCACGTCGATGCGGTATTTCTTCTCCACGCGCTTGAACACGCTGTTGTAGGCGGTCACGGATACTCCTTCCTCGCTGGCCGCGGATCCTGATTCTCGCCGGTCCGCGAAACCTGGATCCCTCGCGAGCCGGCCCCAACAATAAGGGGACTTCCTGAAAACCGCCTGAAGCAGCCAATTCCTTTCAGGTTGCCTTCAGGTGGGCCGTTACAATGAATTCAAGCGCGTCCAGCGCCACAACAGCTCCGGGCACACACTGCGAAGCGCCACAACCGAGCCCGAGGCGTCGGTGCGCGACGGCCCTTACGGAAAGGATCACCATGCACGTTCTGGTCGTGGAAGACGACGCCCGCCTCGCCGAGGCGCTGGCCCGCATCCTTGAGGACAACGGCTATACTACCGACGTCGTGCACGACGGGGAGGCCGGCGTGCGCTACGGTGGGACCGGCACCTACGACGTCATCATCCTGGACGTCATGCTGCCGAAGGCCGACGGCTTCACCGTGGCCCAGCGCCTGCGCCGAGCGCATGTGGGCACGCCCATTCTGCTGCTCACCGCCCGCGATGCCATAAGCGACAAGATCTGCGGCTACGACTCCGGCGCCGACGACTACATGACCAAGCCCTTCTCCCCCGCCGAGCTGCTGGCCCGCTTGGGCGCCCTCACGCGGCGCCAGGGCGATGTCGTCTTCGAGACGCTCACCGTGGGCGATCTCACGCTGAATCTTGAATCCATGGATCTCACCTGCGGCGACGAATCCATCCGCCTGTCGCAGAAGGAGTTCGCCATCGCCCGCATCCTGCTCGGCTCGCCGGGAGCAGTGCTTTCGAAAGAGCAGCTTATCAGCCGCGCCTGGGGGCCCTCATCCAGCGCCAGCGACAACAACGTAGAGGCATACATCTCGTTTCTGCGGAAGAAGATGGCCCACGTGGGGTCGAAGGCGAAGATCGAGACCATCCGCTCGGTGGGCTACCGGCTCGCCGAGGAGGGCTAAGCGCCCATGGGACTCCCTCCGAAACCGCGCCTCGCCTCCTGTCTGAACCCGAAGGGCGTCAGGACTCCGAAGCGCGCAGCCGACGAAGCCGCCCCCATGCTGCGCCAGCTGAGAACGAAGTTCATAGCCCTGAACATGGCGCTGGCCGCCCTCGTGCTGGCCGCCTCGTTCGCCACTATCTGCTACGCCGACTACCGCGCCGACATCGACGACGTGCGCAACCGGCTCATGGCCGCCACGAGCCGCTCCCTGCACGAACCGCAGCTCATCCCCGACGCCGAGCCTTTCCATCGGGGCGAGGCCCCCCGGGAAGACGGCGAGAACGCCGCAGACGCCGATGGCACGGACGATGACGACAATCGCGCTGGAAACGAGGCGGCCGGTGGCACCGACGCGGACAACGACGCGGAAGGCGCCACGAGTGGCAACGCAAACCCGGGCAAAAGCGTTGAAGGCGCGGAAACACCCGCAGAGGACGGCTCGGCCCCCGCTCCCACCCAGGATATCGGCGCCGGCACCAGCGATCCCGGTTTCGCGCCGCCCCGCATCGGAGGCCCCGGCACCGCCGAGGAGGCCTCGCTGCCCGTGGCGGTCTACTACATTGCCGACCGCACGGTCATGCAACTGACCGACCGCTCGGGAGCCACCGTGCCCGAGGCGCTGCTCGTGCACGCCATTCCTGAAGTCGTCAGCGCTGAAGCGCCCTGGGGGTATCTGCCCGACGTCGGACTGTACTTCGCCAAGCATGAGGCAGGCCCCGACCTCATGGTGGCCTTCGCCGACGGAAGCGCCGCCGACGGCTGGCGCTCGCTGGCCCTCGTGCTCACCGCCGTGGGCCTAGGGGCGCTGGGGCTGCTGTTCCTTTTGAATCTCGTCTTCTCCCGCTGGGCGCTGCGCCCGGTTCAACAGGCCTGGGCCCAGCAGCAGCAGTTCATAGCCGACGCGTCCCACGAACTGAAGACCCCGCTCACGGTCATCCTCGCCAACAACGCCATCCTGCGGCAGCGCGGCAGTGACACCATCGCCAGCCAGCGCCAGTGGATTGAGAGCACCCAGATGGAGGCGGAGCGCATGCAGAGCCTCGTGACCGATATGCTCGATCTGGCCCGACCGACCCCGCAAGGCGCCCAAACCTCGGAAGGCCCCGCGGCCGTCGTCGACCTCAGCCGCCTTGTGGAGGGCGAGGCCCTCACCTTCGAGGCCGTGGCCTTCGAACGGGATCTTACCTGGCAATGCACGGTCGCGCCGGGCATTGCCGTACGGGGCAACGCCGCGCGCCTCCAACGGGCCGTGGCCGTGCTTTTGGACAACGCCTGCAAGTACACCGACCCCGGGGGCACCGTGGCCGTGACGCTGCGGGCTGCGACGGGAGATGCCGTCCTTTCCGTGCGCAACAGCGGCGAGCCCATCGATGCGGCCGACCTGCCCCACCTGTTCGACCGCTTCTATCGCGCCGACAAAGCCCGCACCCACAACGCCGTCGACAGCGAAAACGACGGCGCCGGCGGCTACGGGCTGGGGCTGGCCATCGCCCGCGACATCGCCCAAGCCCACAAGGGCGCCATCGCCGTCACCAGCACCGCACAAGAAGGCACCACCTTCACTCTGCGCTTGCCCTTGGTATAAAACGCCCCCGGCGCCGTGAAGAGGATAGGGGCGCCGGGGGCTGGGGCAGATCGAGGTCGCGTGGCTGCCGGGGCGGATGCCGGGGCAGTCGGGAGATGCGACCTCTCCTGCTTTGCGGAGAAGTCTGAAGTTCGCCGCACGACGATCCCGTCGCCGCCGTGCGGGCTTCGGCGAGACGCCGTGGAAGGACGGCTCGCTAACGGTTCGCCGACTCCCTGCGCGGAGGGCCCCGGCGATCGGTGCGGCTCCCCTACCGTTCGAAGATGTCTCCGTTGAAGTCGAGGCGGAAGGTGTCGAGGATCTGGTGTGGGTTGTCGGTAAGGCTCACGGGGCGCGGCGTCATGACGTAACGGTGGCGGCTGCCGTCGGTGAGCCAGCTTACAGGCACGGCATCGAGCAGCGTGATGGCGCCGGCCGGGCACACGTCCCCACAGCTGCCGCACTTCACGCAGTCGCCCGGGGTGTGGGCAACGCCTAGGGTGCCGTCGGCGTCGTCGAACTTCGCGATGGCGCCGGTAGGGCAGAATGTCGCGCACATGCGGCAAGAAACGCACTTCGTGCCGTCGATGACCACCGCACCCCACAGGCGGGTCTCCAGCTTGCCGCTCGCAGGCTCCCCTAGCTGCGCCAATGCGTCCAGCAATCGCTCGCGCCGATCGGGAATAAAGTGCGGCAGCGTGCCGTCCTTCATGACATGGAGGGAATGGGCGGGACGGCGCAGGGCATCCGCCTCTACAGATGAACCGGTGAGGAATTCTTCAGCTTCGCGAACAGGCGGACAAGCCGGCTCTTGGGCAAAGTGGGCGTCGCGGGCAGCTTCGACGGCTCCGGTATCGACGCCATCAGCAAGAACGCCCACCGGAGGCACGTCGGTCACGACGATTTCCAGCTCGTTGCCCCAAGCGCCGAGCACCTGACGCGCCGTTTCGGCCACGAGCTCCGCCGTGTCGCGACCGTGGCGCTGGGCGCAACGCTCGCAGTCGCCGCAGAGCACCGTCACACAGCCCACGCCCTCGGCGGCGAGCCCCGCCAGAAGCGACTCATCTACGCGCCCTGCGCAAATCACGGACGCCGCAACACCAGGCACCAGCAAATCGCCCAAGGCCGCCTCCATCTGGCTGCAGACAATGACCACCTCGTCACCGCGCGCGGCGCGCAGGCAGGCGACCTTCAACTCGGCGTCCGACGGATTCAAAGATTCCAAAGCGCACGTGGGGCACACCGTGGCGCAGGTGCCGCAGCCGACGCATTTCGAGGCATCGATCACCAACTCGCCATCATCCAAAGAAAGGCACCCTGAAGTGCACGCCGCCGCGCACTTCAGGCAGTCCACATTGCGGTTGCGCACCTTCGCGCACCGCTCCCGATGCACCCGAATGGCCCCGCTGTCCACGACCGTAAACGCGGCCCCCACATAGCGATGGGCCCCCGCATCAATCGTCTCAACCATTGTTTCTCCTCTTCCAAGACAGTCGAACCTCTCCCAAAGTCCTTCCCGCCTTTGCAGCCAGATGCCACCTCGCGAGGCGGCCCGCGGAACCCGTGATCACCGACCTCTGCGCGCCCTCCGGAGAACGCGGCCGTTAAGAAACAGCTTCCACTTCAGCAGCAGCGATACCGGGATGGTACCGACTCATGTGCGTCATCTCCGCTGTTTCTTTTGCCGCGTTCGCAGGAGGATAAAGCGCGCAGCGGGCGGTGATCACGGGTTCCGCGGGCCGCCCCAACAAGTCGCTAGTCCAGCTTCGGTTCCAGCTCGTCCATGACCGGATCGGGAATTTCCACGACCGTCTTGCCCGCCTTCTTGCCGACGAACACCGGCATCGTGATGGCATGCGTGGGGCACACGTCCACGCAGTTGCGGCAGCGCGTGCAGTCGGCCATGGTGCGCGGCCCGAATTCCGGATGACGGATGTTGATGTCGGCGTCGCACACCTCGGCGCACTTGCTGCAGGAGGTGGCACGGGCCGTCTCCAGGCACTTCTCATCATTAATGGTAGGCACAAACGTGCGCGAGAAGCGCCCGACCAGGTTCATGAGGGCCGAAAGCGGGCAGAAGTTGGAGCACCATTTCCGCAGCACCACCAGTTCGATGACGAGCATGGCCGGAATGAGAATGAGCCCGATGGTCGCGTCGCCGTGGGCGAAGGCACGCCAGATGACGAGCACCGTGGCAAACGTGAGGCCCACCGGACACACGAGGCAGAACACCGGGAACCCGAACACGGCCGTGGAAAGCAGCGCGCCGCCGAGCACTGCGTGGCGCGAGTCCACCTTGCCGTGATGAACCGGCTGGCACTTACCGCAGGCGCCGCAGGCGTAGCCGTCCTTTGCGGCTTTCAAACTCGCCAGCTCCTGCTGCGAGATGGCCTTGATCTCGGAGTTCTTCTTCTCCGTCAACTCGCGGCGTTTCTTGGGCGAGCGGAAGAAGTCGCGGATGCGATCGATGAGCATGGTCGGGCACAGCCACGAGCAGAACGCGCGACCGAACACGAGCACGAGGGCGGCGATAAGCACGAGCGACACCACCGCGCGGGGAATCATGGTCTTCGTGGCGATCATGGTGCCCAGCGCGCCCAAGGGGCACAGCATCGAGAACGTGTCCCAACCGAAGCCGGACATCGTGCCCATGCTCACGCCGGCGACAAGCCCGGCGGCCATGCCGACGAACACCACGGCTCCCACAGCCGTGCGCAGCCGACGCGTCTTCAGCTTCGCGGCCAGCGCGTTCGCAGAGCCCTTCCCCTTCACGCCCGCAGCCTGAGATGAAACGGACGCTTCCGTAGTTTCCTTCTTCTGAGCCATAACTTACCCCCTTTAGGCTTCAATAGGGCGCACTACAATGGCGCGCTCGGTGGACTTGATGGAACCGGACGACAGCGACAGGCAGGCGGCCTGGCAGGCGCCGCAGCCGTTGCACTTGTCTTCCACGACGTAGGGAATGGGGTTCGCGCCGCCCTCGTCCTTAAGCTCGATGGCGCTGTAGTTGCAGGCGTCGTAGCAGTCGCGGCAGCCGGTCATGCGATAGGCCAAGCACGTGCGCGGATCGATCTCCGCCGTACCGATGATGATGTCGCCCGTCTCGCCGGTCTCCGGGTTGCCCACCGTGTAGCTGGCGGGCAGCTCCAGGGCCGCCGTGGGGCACACGGCCGCGCACAAGGGGTTGCCGCCGTTCTCCTCGTAGCAGAAATCGCAGTAGTTTCCCGTGTTGAAGTCGAGCATGGGGCTGCGCATGCCCAGCAGCCCGTCCTCGATTTTCGCCGGCACGATGGCCTCACGGGGGCACGCCTCGTAGCAGCGCTCGCAGCGGATGCAGCCGCTCACCAGATGGGCCTCGTCGGTGCCTCCCGGCGGTCGGTTCAGCGGGTTGTGGCCCGCGTAGCGCAAAGCGCCCAGACCCAGCAGCGCCGCCGTCGAGCCCACGCCGATGAACAGCCCGCGCCGCGTGATGCCGCCGCGAGGTGCGCGCTTGGCCTCGGCCGCGTCCTTCTTTTCCTCTTGAGCCATAGCGTCTCCTCTTCACTCTTTGCTTAAATGGCTTCCAGATAACGGTTGCCGCGTCCTCCAACCGTAAAATCGTTATTTGCAAGCCATTTCAAAACAGACAGGGCGGTTTACTTGCGTCGCCTGCGGGGCGTAAACCGTTACGTCAAGCCGCCCTGCCCAACATTCGTCTTCAAAGAGGGGCCAACCGACCAGAGATGACCCCTCTCACATTCAACCTCTTGCTAAAGCGCCCACTGGAACTGGATGAGGGCGTTCACGGCCACTTCGTAGAGCAGCACGCGCCACACGATGGTGCCGATCACGGCGCACACCAGGGCAACCACCGCCACAGCCAGGGCCTTCTCGGCGGGAATCTTGCCCGTCATCACCAGGGCCGCCAGCACGGCAGGCACCGCGCAGCCGATAGCCACATTGCCCAGCCAGAAGGCCACGGCATGCTCGCCGGCCAGAATGGCGCCGGTGATCTGCTCGGACTGGCGCATGGCCACGTCGGGCAGCGTCGGGTCGAAGTAGTACTGCATCTCGGTATAGTTCGCGCCCATGCCGGAGATAGCCACCGCATAGATGACGCTCACCACGGCGCACACCACCGCGCCAACGAAGGCCACCGTAGCGGACAGCTTCACCGCGTCGTCGGCCTTCGTGGCGCCGGCGATGATCATGGCGGCCAGACCGCCCAGCATCACCGTGGCCACCACGTAGTACAGAGGCAGCAGCATGGTGTCCCACACGGGAATGGCGCTCATCAGGTAGGAGTCGCCCGTCGCGAACGGCAGGGCCAGCGACACGACGATGGCCAGAACGGCGCACCATTTGGGGGCCACGCCCTCCTCGGAGCGGCGCATCATGAGGAAGTACAGCACCACGGCGATGGCGAACACGATCACGAAGATCAGCTCGATGGTAATGCCGGAGGTGATGTGCCCGAAGCCGTTCAGCATGCGCAGCGGATGCTGCAGGTGGAAGAACACCGACAGACCGCCGATGGCCAGGGCAACGATCGCGCTCACGCAGGAGACGAACTGCATGGCCTTGCCCTTGCCGGACAGGGTGAGAATACCCTGCATCAGGAAGATGCCGCCGGCGAGGCAATTAAAGAAGGTGAAGAGAATAAGGGGCCACTGAATTTCCATGGGTTGTTACTCCCTCCACTTCCGGCCCTCGCGCAACAAGTACATGAGCTTGGGGTTGTTGCCCTTGTTGGTGAGGTGATGAATGTCGTTCTCGGTAAAGGCCTCCACGTAGTCCTTGAGCTTGACGCGGGTCTTGGTCATCTCGTCGTACTGGCAGCCGGGGGTGTCCGGGTGCGCCGGAGCCTCGAAGTTCTCGACGCCCTGATCGAGGTCGCCGAAGAAGCGGGCGCGGGCGCCGCACTGGGCCACGCACTGGGGCAGCTCGCCCTGGCTCGTGCGCTGCTCGCACAGCGTGCACTTCTCCACAACGCGCTCGGTCTGGTTCAGGTAGCGCACGCCATAGGGGCAGGCCATGGCGCAGAACTGGCAGCCGATGCACTTGTCCTTGTCGATCTGGATGGTACCGTCCTCGGCGACATGAGACGCCTCGGTGGGGCACACCTTCACGCACTCGGGGTTCTCGCAGTGCTGACACTGAACGGGGAGGAAGTACATCTCCACGTCCGGGAAGGTGCCGGAACCGCCCTCAATGGGATGCGGACCGACGCGCAGCGTCTTAATCCAGAAGTTGCCCACGTCCACGCCGTTGATGGCCTTGCACGCCACGGTGCAGGCAAGGCAGCCCGTGCAACGGTTCAAATCGGTGATGATCGCGTAATTCGCCATTGATCTTCCTCCTTTCTATTCTTTGATGAGGCTGATCGTCTGCAGGCCCTTGGCATCAGCGCTCGCGTAGGTGAGCTCCACCTTCGAGTCGTCCAGACGCGGGTCGTTGGCCAGCCATTCCTTCAGACGCGGGTCGTTGGCGTTGGTGATCGCCTCGTTGCCCCACGGGTCGCACGGCACGGGGTTGCCGAACGGCGAGTTCTCCTCGGTGGCCTTGTAGACGACCATCGGGTTGCCGCGCAGCTGGGAGGCGCCGCAGATCCAGCACTGGGCGTACTTGTCCATGGTGCAGTTGATGCCGACGAGCTCGAAGCCGTGGGCGGCGTGGTCCATCTCGGGGTACCACCAGGCATGGTTGGCGTTGGTGGTGCCTTCCTTGATGCCGTAGTACAGATCGGCCACCTCGCGGATGGCGCCCCAGGGGGTGCGCACCCAGATCCAGTCGCCCTGCTCGATGCCGAGGCGGGCGGCGTCGTTGGGGTTCATCTCGAAGCGCGGAGACGGCCACAGCTCGCGGCACCAGGGCAGCTGACGGTGCTCGGAGTGGAAGTAGACGGGCTGGCGGGCGCCGGAGGTGCAGATGAAGGTCGCCTCCGGGTTCTCCTTCACGGCCTGCTTGTAGGCCTCAAGGTTGTCGGTGGTGCCGTTGTCGGTCGCCTGACCGTTGCCCACGCCGGCGATGCCGTGGTAGGGCTTGTTCAGGTAGTTGTCGCTGTTGTAGGACGCGCCGTCCACCAGGTTGGCGTCGTACCACTCGGGCGCCTGGACGCGGGAGTTCTTCGGCTCGAACCAGTGCGGGAACTTGTCGATGTCCGGAATGTCTCCGGCGTAGGCGTCGCGATCCGGGGAGCACACCTGGGCGAAGTACGGGGTCTTCTCGCCCACCTTGGCGGCAGTGCCCGGCGTCTCGAGCACATAAGACTCGGTCACCGTGTCGCCGATATAAGACTCGCAGATGGTCGACCAGATCTCCACCTTGCCGGTGGGGGTGCCGAAGGCGCACTTCTCGTCCACGGCGGCGTACAGGTTGTAGCCGGCCTGCTGGCGACGGTAGCCCATCTCCCAGCGACGGTAGGTGCCCCAGCGCTCGGGATGCCACTTGCGGCAGTCGAACCAGCCCTCTTCCTGGAACTTCGCCGCGTACTGCGGGAAGTCGGGGCCGTCGGGGTACTCCTCGGTCTTCCACCAGTCGGTGGCGTCCTTGAGCACGCGGTACTCCTGCTCCTCATAGCCCACCGAACCGCCGGCCTGGATGAAGTCGTGGTAGTCGAGGTTCAACCACTCGTCGTATTCGGGGTCGCGGTCGTTGAACGGCACGCCCATGGACTTGTGCAGGCACACCACGAAGGTCGGGTCGAAGACCACATCTCCAATGGGCTCCACACAGCGCTGGCCCGCGCCGAAGATGCCGCCGGCACCCTGGGACACACGGCCGGTGTTGGTCTCCAGCCAGTGGGTGCAGGGGAAGACGTAGTCGGCGGTGCCGTTGTTCGGGCACGACCACAGGTTGATGTCCACCCAGAAGTCGAGCTGCGTCAGCGCGTCCCACGCCTCGAGCAGGTTGGACTGGTTCATGAAGTCGCCGGACATGCAGATGCCGCCGTAGAGCTTGTAGGGGGAATCGATCTCGCGGATGGCGTCCCAGATGGAAGAGGCGTCGGTCCAGGAGTTCCAGAAGCGCAGAAGCGGGAAGCGCTCGGCGGAAATCTGGTCCGCGTTGTTCTCGAACGGGGTCTTCAGGCCCGGGAAGGAACGCGATCCCTTGTAGTCGCCGCCCTTGCGCATAGCGATGATGCGGGCCTCCTCATCGGTGGGGATATGGTTGCCGTAGCGCTCCATGAGCGGGGAGTTCTCGTCCTGCAGGTACTTCACGAAGTTCTGGATGAGCGGAATCTGGTCTTCCACGGAAAGGTCGCGCGGCGTGTTGCCGAGCTCCATGGTGCCGATGCCCTCGCGGATGCCCCAGTCGACCGGGTCGTGGTCGGTGACCATCATGTTGGCGCGGCCGCAGCAGCCGTCCACCTGGGACTTCGAGGAGCCGCGGTTGCCGGCGGGCTCGTCGGAGTTGCCGGTGAGACAGGCGATGAGCTGCAGGGCGCGGGTGTTCTGCACGGCGTGGCCCGTCTGGTCGGGGGCCAGCTGGTAGTGGATGCCGCCGTTGCCGTGAAGCGGGTTCAGGCGCGTGGTGTAGGTGCGCACCGCCTCTTCGATCTTGTCGGCGGGAACCTCGGTGATCTCGGAGACGCGCTCGAGCGTGTACTCCTCCAGGTTGTGCTCCCACTCCTGCCAGACCGACTTGGCCTCGATCATCTTGCCATTGGCGAGCTTCACCTGCACGCCGTCGGGCCACAGCTCCGGATCCTTCGGCAGACCCTTCGGATTCGACTTGGCGCCCTTCTCATTGCCCTCGCCCGTCCAATAGGCGTCGTAGGCCGGATCGGCCGGGTCGGCGAACTTCGAGGGATCGGGCAGCCACGCATCGGCGATGATGGGCTTGTAGGGATGCTCGATCCAGGTACCGGTGGTCGGGATCTTGTGCTTCTCGCCCTCCCACTGGCATTCCTCGGCGTCCCAGTAGGTCGGCTTCTCGTTGGCGGCGTCCCAGCAGATGAAGCGGCGGTAGGAGTACTGCTCCGGCGCCGGCTCCCAGAACTGGGAGACCCACTCGCGGTCGAGGTCGGCTTCGGTGAGCAGGCGGCTCGTCATGTGGATGCCGCCGTTCATCTCCAAGAAGTAGCCCTTGTAGGTCTTGCCGTCGGCCTCAGGGTTGTAGAGGAACGGGCCGTTGGACCAGCGCTTCACGAAGTTCTTGTCGTAAGCATCGTTGTCGACGATCCACTTCAGCCAGCCGAGCGACATGGCCAAGTCGGTGCCGACGCGGATGGGCAGCCACAGGTCGGCCTCCTTGCCCAGCGGGCTCATGCGCGGGTCAACGAGAATGTGCTTGTAGGCGCGCTGCGAGCAGTCCACGACGGTACGGTTGGTGGAGTCGTAGTTGGAATACTCGGAAGCGGTGCCCCACTGCACGTACACGATAGGGCCCTGCTCCACCTCCATCCAGGGCGAGCCCTTCTCGTCGGTGAGCACGCCGCCGAAGTGGCGCGGCCCCTTGCAGATCTCGTAGGCGGAATGGAAGTTGTGGGTCCCGAAGACGGACTTCAGGGTGCCGTAGGGCGGCTGCGCCCACACGCGCGAGGTACCGCCCATGGAGAAGATCGACTTTCCGCCGTACTTGTCGATGAGCTCGTTGTACTTGGCGCCGATCTCGTCCATGGCCTCGGCGAAGTTCACGCGCACCCAGCCGGGATCGTCCTCGCCCTTGGGGTTGGTGCGCTTCATGGTGTAGCGCAGACGATCGGGGTGGTACAGCGCCAGCATGGATGCCTGCGACTTGGCGCAGCAGTGTCCACGGCTGTGTGCGTTGGACTCGTCACCTTCTACCTTGATGACCTTGTTGTCCTGCACGGTGACCCACACACCGCATTCGCATTTGCCGCACGCGCGGCAGCAGGAACGGATGCGCTTGACCTCACCAGCTGATTCGTCGACGCCCTCGGCCAAAGCCGCAGACGGTGCCGCGGCGAAGCTCAGCGTGCTCGCAGCGCCCGTGACGGCGGCCGCCTTCAGGAAGCTGCGACGAGTCAGTGAAAGTTTAGCCATGGGTCCTCCTCTCTCTTTCGTTCGATGCTTTCCAACAAAACACCGGCGGCCCTCGGCGGCGTCGGCGGCCTTCGCGAGTGGAGGGGTGAAGAGTCGCCTCCGCTGTCGAGCGGCCACCGATGTTTTGTTGCCCAACGGTTGCAAATGGTATGGGCCGCGCGGGCCGCGCAATCATAAGAGCAGGCCGATTTAGGGGGCGGCAATCATCCCGCGCGCTCATCTTGATGGGATGATTTACCTGTTCGAGGCCTCTCTATACTGGATGGCGAAGAGGATAGGCGGCAGTTTCCCCAAGATTCAAGACGAGCCGAAGCCGGCTGAAGGATCTTTTGCGGAACCTGCCAAAAAGAAAGGAGAGACGGATGAGCAAGCCCCATCCTTCCATGGCCCTCACGCTTGATTTGGACGAGTCGATCGTCGATCATGAGCTGCGCTTGGAGATCGACCGCTGCTACTCTTACCTGGGAACGCCTGTGGTGCGCTCCCACCCGGCGGCCGACGGCGAGCCGGTGAACACCCTCCGCATGACCGTGCGCGTGGGAGCCCGCGAGTACCTGGATTCCTCCGTGGAAGGCGCCGACGCACTGTGGAACGACTACATTGAGCACTGGCTGCTGAACCAGGTGCATGCCGTGGACAACCAGATGAAGATCTTCAACCGCCGCCAGCGCGAGGAGAGCAAGCCCGAGCTTGTGTTCACGTGGCTGGAAATCGAGCTGCAGGGCGGTCGCCTCGTGGTGCGCATGCGGCTGGATTCCACCTGCGGCATCGACCCCGAGGAGAGCAAGTGGGTGAGCCGCGTGCGCGAGGCCCTGAACGCAGGGGCCCTCGGCCAGGATGTCGTCGCCGTGACGCTGCCTTCCGCGGCCTCCTACGAGAAGCAGCACGCCGCCGGTATGGTAGCGCTTGAGGCCCGCAAAGAGGCCGAGGCCGCTGCGGCCCGCGCCGCCGAAGAGGCGGCCGCAGCCGAGGCCGAGGCTGCCGAGAGGGCCGCCGAGGAGTCGTTCATGGCCTCCCCCGCTCTGGTAGCTGAGGCCGCCGAAGCGGCGCTTGAGGCCGAGGAGGCGGCCGATATCGTCGTGCGCGCCCGCATCGCCCACGACCTGGAAGAAATCGAGCGCGGCGAGCTTGACAAGACCGCCGAGGAAATCGTGGCCGAGCGCATCGCCGAGGAGGCACATCTGGGCGAGGACATCCAGAAGAAGTACGCCCTGCCCGACGCCGACTTCGCCATCGCCTTCGACCAGTGGACGGTGACCTATGCCGACGGCAGCGCCCGGGACTTCGACGCCACGACCGGCACGCTGGCTGATTAGGAGGCACCGATGACTGACAGGATTGCTGAAATCGCCGCTTTCGACGGCCGCACGGCCAAAATCGTCGGCCCCGCGCGCTCCGGCAAGACCGAGGCGCTGCTGCGCCGGGCCGCTGCCGCCGTGGCCGCCGGATGCGCCCCCGAGGACATCCTCATCGAGACCTCCACGGCCGAGGCGGCCCGCGTGGCGCGTCGACGCCTGGTGGACGCCCTGGCCGCCGCCGGGATGCAGGATGTGGAAGACATCGCCGGCCGCATCACCGTGGCCTGTGCGCAGCAGGTGTGCCTCACCGTGCTGGAGGCGCCCGAGACCCGCGCCGCCACCGGCCGCACTCCCCGTGTGCTCGCGCCCTTCGAGTACAACTTCTTCCTGGAGGATATGAAAACCCTGGGGACGCCCGCCCGCCGCTTGCGCTCGGAGCTCGGCCACATCAAGCAGCAATGGTGCGCGCTTGCCCCCGAAGAGGACTGGGCCGTCGGCGAGGAGAAGGACGTGCTGGATTTGGCCCATCGCCTGCTTAGCGCCACGAACGCCATGCTGGAAGATGAGGTGGCCTACCTCTGCGGGCGCTACCTGCAAAGTGATGCGGGCGCTGGCGCGCGACAGTGGTTTGCCCTCGTGCTCGCCGACGACTTCCAGAACCTTTCCGCAGCTCAGCAGACCTGCCTGTGCCTGCTCGCCCGCGACCAGCTCATCGTCGCCGGCAATCCGGACGAGACCGTGCGCGTTGCCACGAGCTTCCCGGCCCCCGAGGGTTTCGCCACCTTCGACACCCTGCGCCGGAACGTGACCGTGTTCACGCTGGACACCGCCTTCGGCAACCCCAACGTCACCGCGTTCTGCGATGCCGTTGTCCGCGCGGGCAACGAGGAGGCGCTTGCGGCCGACCAGCGCGAGGGAACCATACGCGACATCGCCACGGTGAAGTGGAACACGCCGGACGAGGAATTCAACGGGCTGACGCGCTACCTGTTCGCCGTGAATGCCGACGACCCTGAAGCGGCTCAATCCGGCATTTGCGTCGTCGCCCCCAACAAGCAGTGGGCGCACGCCTTCGAGCAGATGCTCGTCCGCCGCGGCTTTACGGTGTCGTCGCTGGGCTTCGAGCGCCTGGCCGGCGATCCGCGCGACACGAACCGCGCCCGAGCACTTGTGGCCTACACATCGCTGAACCTGCTGGCCGACCCGGACGACCTGTTCGCCTGGCGCGCGTGGGTGGGCTTCGGCAACTACCTCACCTATTCCGACGGCTGGCACTTCCTGATGGAGTGGTGCGACGAGCACAATGCCGGCATTCTGGACGCCCTGGAGGCGGCCTTGGCCGCCCGCACCGCCGGCGAAGCGGAGCCCTTCCCCCGGGCCGAACGTCTGGCCGAGCGCTATGAGGCCGGTCGCGCGATGATCGCCGCGCATGCGGGACGCCGCGGGCGCAACCTGCTGGCGGCCCTCGGCGCCGACAAGCTGCGCGACTTCGCAGCGCTTTCCGCGACGCTGGCCGGCGACGAGGACGCCGCGACCCTGTACGCCATGATCCGCGAGACGCAGCTCTTCCCCACCCACGAGGCCAACGTCCGCGCCGTGCGCGTCAGCTCCTACGAGCAGCTGTGTGGCTGCGGCTACCGCGCCCTGTACGTCACTGGCTGCGTGGACGGCTTCATGCCCGCCCGCGACGCCTTCGAGGTGGTCTCCACCGACGCCGACCGCGACCGCGTGCGCGAGGCCGATCGCCGCACGTTTGCCGCCGGCGTCGCCAAAGCCACCGACGCGCTGATGTTCTCCACGTTCAGCCGAGCACCCCTCGAGCTGGCCGAGCGCACGAAGATGCAGGTGGCCCGCGTGCGCATGGAAGACGGCGAGCGTATCGCCACCCTGCGCCCCACCTGCTTCATAGCCGAGGCCGGCGCGGCCGCCCCCATCACCCTCGGCGGCCAAGCCCTCCTCGCCGATTTGGGCATGGACTAGTCTTTCCCCCGAAGCCCTCCTGCAAGAAAAGCCCCGATTGGGGCTTTTCTTATGCGCTCGTTTCTTAAGCAAATCAGCCCACACGTTGTGCGGTCGCGCGCCCAAAAATGGGTCGGCCCCGCCGAGGAGGGGCGGGGCCGACAAAGGAGGGGAAAGAAGGAAGGGATTGGTAGGGTTGGGACGCCTCGTCGCAGCGGAGGCATCAAAAGCCGCTAAGCTTCCACGGAGTCCAGAAGCTCGCGCAGGACGGCTTCGTCTTCCTGGAGGGAGCCCAGCGTCAGCTGGGCCAAGCCCTGGTAGAACAGGGTGCGGGCATGCATGCGCATATCGGCGACCAGCATGGGAACCCAGTTCAACAGGTGGTTCTCAAGGAAATCGTAGGACGTGCGCAGGTAGGCGACAGCCTCGTCCTCGGCGGCATCGTCCAAAGCCTCGGCGGCGCGCAGGGCCATACGCTGCATGAACTCCAGCTCCAGCGCAATGTGGTCCTCCGCCTCGTTCCAGGAGCCGCGCATAAGCTCGTTCTCGCGCAGGGTGGCCAGCACCTCGGCCCGGGCCTCCTGCATGAGCAGGCGCCGCTCGGAGGTGTACACCGACTCGTAGGGGTAGGCGGCGGAGTACCCGTTCACGCCATGGCCGATGAACGTGCTCACGTAATCGATGGCGAGCTCGGTCACCGAGTCGTCCCAGGCACGCTTCAGATAATCGTAGAGCTGGTGGTACCCCTCGTCGGCAGCCGCGTTGCCCGTGGCCTGAGGGAAGCGCATCTGCTGCAGCTCGCGCAGGGTCGGCAAATCCACCTCTTCGCGGAACAAGCGCGCCAGCATACCGTAGGATCGGGCGCGGGCATTCATCAGCTCGACGAGATTCACGTCCTCGGAAGCGGCAGCTCCCTCGACGACGGCTTCTTCCATAACGACCATAGCGTTAAGCCTCCTTCGCGCTCTTCAGCTCGGCGAGCATAGCCCGCCCCAAATCGGTCAAGTTCCAGGCGCCATCGCCCCAGATGACGCAGTCGCAGGTTTCCAGCACATCGATGAAGTGCTGACCGAAGCGGCGCGGCGACTTGGTGATCTCCATGGCGTCGGTCAGGCTCTCAATGGCGTCCAGCTTTCGCGGCGCCTCTTCAAGGGCTTCCATAACCGCCGCGTACACCTCGGCGTAGCGCGCCTCGTCGGACCCCAGCACAACCGCGCGGAAGCTCTTGCCGGCGAGGTACTCCGCGCGCAAGGCCAACGCCTCGGGAGTCGCGCGCCACACCGGATCCACGGTCTCGCGAATCTCCAGGTACGCCACACCCTCCTCGGCGCTCTCGTGCTCCTCGGACACGTCGGGCATCTCCAACGTAAGCGCTCCGGCGCGCTCCAACATGCGGCAAAGCGTCATGGGAGCGTATACCGACCAGTTGTCGCGCTGCCACTCATCCACGCGCTCGGAAATGACGCTCGAGGGGCAGCCGCCCTCGCACAGGCCGATGATGTTCAGCAGCACGGGCCGACGGTTGGGGTTGCGGACAATGAGCGCCTGAAGCGCCTCGGTGGCACTACCTTGGCGTGCCGGCGAGTACACCGGATCGTGGTGCACCGTCTCGGGCATGTTGCGCATAGTGGGGTAGTCGATGGTGTCGTAGGGGTTCTCGTCGTCCATCCATTCCTGATCGATTTCCGAGTCGTCCACCGCCAAGGGGTCGAACTCGTCGTCGAAGGCGAGCAGCTCGAGGGTGTCCCCGGCGCTCGCGCAAGAACCCTGATGCTGATAGGCCATACAGGTTTCCTCTCTCGTTTCGCGCGCGGTCGTCATCGCGATCCCCGATGCGCAGAAGGCTCTCTTCGCCCTTCGTTCGCTCGGGCAATCCGATAGCAGACGCCGCTTCCTATCCTCTTCGTCCCACATTCTAGGAAGCATCGCGGCACCCAGCTCATACGACCAGGCCCATCTTTGCGAAAAGCGGCATCATCCTCTCATGATGATTTCGCCCTTCTGCGAGGATGATTATGCGCTGCACCTGGGGTTTTGCTCTTGACCTTTTCCGTGCGCGCGCCATAATGGGGCTGCGTTGCGAAACTGCGGGGCGACCACGATTGAGGGAGCACTTATGACCAACGCAGCATTCGGCAAGAAGGTTCTTGCCATCGCGGTTCTGGCCTGCCTGTGCGCAGCCCTGATCGCTGTCCCGGCGTACGGCTTCTACTACGTGCACGACGACAGCGTGTCGGATTCCTCTGACGGTCTGGGTAGCTACGAGGTCTTCATGGTGGTCGACGAGACCGCCGTGGGAGGCGACGTGCACTCCGACCTGATGTTCGTTCCGGCGGGCAGCACGGCCGATGTCGTCCTTACCGAGGGCATCATCTCCAGCGAGAACCAAAACGGGCTGGACGCCATTCACAACTATGACGTTCAGTCGGTGGCCGACTACCTCGCCGCCAACAGTTACAACGCTGAGATCAGCGTGTACCCCACCGGCGATGTGCAGGCCTACAAGGACGCGGAAGGCGCCTACGCCGCCACGTCCCAGAACGTGAGCGAGGCTTACACCGCCCCCGCGAAGGGCGATGGCTCGACCGTTCTCGATCGCTACGACAACGTGGTGATCACGGTGACCAAGTAGGTCGCCGACCGTCGCGGGGCCATCGTCGACCAGCGGTGGCCCCGACCGCAGCGCGCAAGAGCACGCCGATGGCAACGGCATAGCAGCGCGCCGAACAGGAGGTTTTACGGGCCAGGGGATCCGTGAGCAAGTTGACGAGGCACCGTCCGCTATCTATAATCCCCTGACTCAGCAATAATGCGTCATCCCGCCCGGCGAGACGGCCGGGCCCGCAGGAGGGGGATTATGGGGTTTCAGGTTCCTCGCGTCACCATCAACATCGACTTCAAAGAGGGCACATCCTTCGGCGAGTTGAGCATCATCTCGCTCGGCTATGGCCTGCATCAGGCCTGGATCTACAGCTCGATGTTCGACAAGGGCGGCATCTTCGGAACCAGCGGCCTTCAGGCCGGGCCCTTCAACGATCAGCTGTCTCTCGCCTATTTCGTGTCCATTCTCGTGTACGGGCTCTTGCTGCTCGTCGCGAGCGTTCTCGATACCAGGCTCATTCGCCCGCTGCACGCCACGCCCACCCTCGTCATCGCCGCTCTGCTCGGTTCGACGGGGACACTGCTCTTGCTCGCGCCCGACGGATCGCTCCTTAGCTCGGAGGCGCTGCAGCTTGCCTCCGGCGTGCTCACCGGCGCCGGATCGTCGGTGCTGCTGCTGGCCTGGGGCATCGCCTTCTCGCGCCGCGATTCAGCCTCCGCCGTCATCAACGGAGCACTCTCCATCGCCATCGGATTCGGCATCTACGGTCTGGTGCTGCGTCAGATCCCCTTCCCGTGGGGAGGCGTGGCAAGCGCGCTCATTCCCTTCGCGGAAATCGCCTTGCTGCTCGTGCTTCGTCGCCACGTAAGCCTTGATTTCGATAATCGCCAGCTCATCTTCCAGCCACTGCCCATCAACCACGCGCGCTTCGTGCTGCGCTTCGGGTTGCCGGTGTTCTTCCTCGGCGTGGCCTTAGGGATCATGCGCCAGACCTCCATAGAGACCATCCTGCCCGGCAGCGCTTTCGAAGACCAAGCACTGCTGTTTGTCACCGCCTGCGCCGCCACGGTGCTTATCATGGTGACGTTCCTGGCGCTGGGCGGCGACGAGCGCTGGCACACCTTCTTCCGCCCGCTCATCCCGTTCATCGCCGTGACGGCCGTGTTCATCCCCTTCACCGCCGGTGGCGCGTCGTTCTGGGGAGCCTCGGTGGTGCTCGTCGGCTACATGTCCTTCGAGGCGCTCATGTGGATCTTCTTCTCGGAGCTTTCCCAGCGCTTCCGCCTCTCCCCCATCTTCGTGTTCGGCCTCGGCCGCGGCGTTATGGCGCTGGCGGCTCTGGGCGGATCCACCCTTCCCCTGTTCACCGGCGCCCTCGGCGCGCCGACGGGTCTGGGGGAGATGGGCACCGTGCTCATCGTGCTGGTCGCCATGATGCTCGCCTGCGCGCTTCTGCCCGACGAGCGCGAGATGGCCCTCCTCGTGGCCGTAACACCGAGGAAGGTGGCCGTACAGAGCGCCTCGCGGGCCCCGCTCATCGTGGTGAACGAGGGGAAAGCAGATGCGTTGGAACGTGCCCAGGAAGGCGCGGTCCCCTCTGCCCCCGAGCAGACCGACGTGCGCACCCAGGCCCCTGCGAACTGGGAGCAGGCCGTCGTGGCCGCCCTTGCCGAGCTGGGCGAAACCTCCGGCGCGGCATCGGGGCAGATCGCCTCCGCATCTTCTGTCGTTTCCGCCGCAGAAGACCCGACCGCCGTGGACGCCATGCAGGACGATGCATCGGATGCAAGCGCCGCTTCCGACACCGCAAGCTCTGCCTCCACTGCCCCCTCCCCCGCCCGTCAGGCCATGGACTTCTCGCGCTCCATCTTCGCCGAGGAGACCGCCGCCCCCGCGCCCGCCGACGACACGCCCGCCGCCCGGGGCCGCTTCCGCCAGCGCTGCGAGATCGTCGCCAACACCTACTTGCTGTCGCGCCGCGAAAGCGAGGTCATGTACTACCTGGCCCGCGGCTACAAGTCCTCCCACATCCAGCAGCAGCTCTACATCTCCGAAGGCACGGCGAAGACCCACATCCGCCACATCTACCGCAAGCTGAACATCCACAGCCAGCAAGATCTCATCCACCTCATCGACGAAGTGGAGCTGTAACCCCGTGCGGAGCTGCGGCCGCCGCGCATCTCCTGCCGCAACGGCCGCAGAATCTCCTAGGGACTCACGCCGATGCCCCTTGCTCACGATTTCGCTTCTGTTGCTTTAACCATTGCGGAAGCGAACCGAGATTCACTTCCGCTAATTTAACATAGCGGAAGTGAACCGCCATTCGCTTCTGCTCATTCCGCACAGGGGAAGCTGATTTCATCCCAACCCGTAGCCCGGCCCTACATTTTGCCGCGCTCCTTTGAGTTCCCTGACATTTTCCCTTCCCTGGCTACGGGTTCTGTTCCAAAAATCCACCTCGGGCTGCGGATCGCACGTTCGAATCCGCAGCCCGACCTAGCTTTTTGCCGCAGTTCTTCAGAGTTTCTGACATTTTCCCCGATCGGGCTACGAATTTTGGGGCATTTGTGGCGATGGCGAACTTTTTCTTGATTAATTCGGTCATGAAAAGTATTATTTTATTCTATTAATAATCTCGGCTCTCAGAGAGAAAGGAGAAGTATGGCCTGTTCATTCCGCTATTTCCTACTTAAACGCTGCCAAGGTTTGACCGGTTTAAACACTACAAGCACGAAGAAGTTCTTCGCCGCCGCCGAGGATGCGCATCCCGAGGCATTCGCGCCGCTTCTTCTGCTTGCGATCTGCGACGGACGCGAGGAATACCTGCTCCGGCGCGCGGAGGGCACGAAAGCGGCCGAGATGTTCGACGAGTTCGTCGAACACTGGCATGCGTCGGGGCGTCCGTTGGAGGTGTACCTGGGCATGTTGCCCGACGGCGACCCGTTCAAAACCATCCTCGTCGAATGGCGCACTGATTCCTCGCGCATCGAGGTCGACCGCAAAATCCTGAAGTACGTCTCGACCGCCTTCGGCGATCTTCTGGCCGACAAGAACATGACCCGCGCCGAGGCCTGCCGCGTCACCCGTCTGAACAAGGGTAACTTCTACGCCTTCCTCAAAGGGGACACGTCGAAGATGAGCCGCAAGACGGCCATGAACGCCTACCGCGAAATCGCCGCACTCTAGCGTACGCAGGGTCGGGCAGAACGACACGGGGCTGCAACCTCACGTGAGGTTGCAGCCCCGCTTTCATTGCGGCAGATAGCGGCCCTTGTGAATCCAGATGTGCCCTTCTCTCCTACTGCGCCTCTTAGGGGGTGGCGGGAAAGACGAGGGTCAAGAAGAGCTCGTCGCCTTCCAAAGAGGCCTCAACCTCTATGTTCTGGGCGGTAGCGAGGCTGGCCACCACGGCAAGGCCCAGGCCTGCGCCTCCTTGGGCGCGAGCGACATCGGCGCGGTAGAAGCGCTCGAAGAGACGGTTGACGTCGATAGCCGCCGGGTCGGGAACCTTGTTGGAAAAGGTCAAAGTGCGACCCCGCTGAATGATAGACGGCGCGGACGTCCCATAGCGCAGGGCGTTGCTCACCAGGTTCTCGAACATACGAGCCAGCGCCTCGCTGTCGGCCTCGACCACCAGGGACTCGTCGGGAAAGTCCACCGCCGGCTCCCAGCCGCGCTCTTCGAAAGCGGGAAACTGGCCAGTGAGCACATCGGCGAGCACGGGCAGAACGACAAGGGGGCGCCTATCCAGATCGGACGCGGCATCGGTGGCGCGGGCGTAGGCGAACAGCGCGTCCAGCAGGCCCTCCATGTCGGCCAGGCGCGCTTCGGCTGCCTGCAGGTAATGGGCGCGGCGAGCATCGTCCGGCTCCTCGGCGGCCAGGGAGACATAGCCCTTCGCACCCATGAGCGGCGTGCGAATGTCGTGGGACAGGCTCGCCAGATCGCGCTGGAACTGGCGCTGCTCGGCGGCGCGCTCGCGCTCGCGCCGGTCGGCGGCATCCAGCGTGCCGTTCACCGCACGAGCCAGATCGGCGAACCCGGGTCCGGGCATTTCGGTGGTCAAGCGGCTGTTGGAGCGCCCGTCGCGATTCCGCAGGAAGCGGGCCATGCGGCGAAGTTCGTGGCCGTACAGCAGCACCAGCGCGAACCCGCAGAGCGCCAGGCCCCCGAAGCATATGGCAAGCGTCACAACTGTCCTTTCTCGTTTCGTTTGTTGCAGAGCACCTGTCGCATGACTCTAGTTGTGGCAAGGGGCGACCGAGGTCGCCCCCTACGGAGACTAGCATGCAGTGAGACGTTGCCGCGCCCCTCCACCGGATGTCTCCTACAAATCGCGCTTCCACAGCGGGCCGAACGTCAGCACGACGCAGAGGGCGACTGCGGCGGTGCCCACGATGAGCACCTGCACAGCGAGGGGCGCCATGGTCAGCGGGGCGGCAGCAGGCGTCGCGAGCAGCGTCGAGGCGTGATTGCCCACATTCTGCATGCAGGAGGCGAGCATCCACGGCTCCAACGCGCCGATCCAGGGCTCGCCCTGGCCCAGCAGAAGCAGCACCTGGCCGAGAAGCGAGCCGGCGATGCCGGAGCTGACCACGAGCGCCCAGGCCACCCCGGCCCCGGCGCTGCGGCTCGCCCACACGATGACCGCCGTCGTGCACCCGTAGGCGAAGGCCAGAAGCCAGGCCAGCCCGAGGAAGAGCGCCAGGTCGCCCAACGGGCTTGCCGCCGCATAGGTGAAGCCTGCCGCCGCGAAGGACGCGGCTCCGGCCAGGGCGGCCACGGCCAGATAGAAGGCCGCGAGAAGACCGACGAGCACCAGCTTCTCGCCGTAGTAGCGCACGCGTCCCCGGCGATCCATCACCAAGTTGCGCGCGAAGCGCATGGAGAAGTCCTGGGCAAGAAAGAGTGCCGTCACCAGCGAGACGACCATGGCCAACGCCCCACCCGACACCGCCATATCTCCCAGCATATCGGCCGGCGAGGCCAGGGTGCGCATGTCGCGGGACACTCCTTCGAAATCGGCATCGCTGAGCGCCTCGGGATTGTCAGCGACGAGATCCCACAGCTCGCTCGAGGCGAATGCGGAATCGCTCGCCGTCTCATCGTCGCGCACGCTGTCCTCTTCGGATTCGGCCGATCCGGCGGCCTCGGCAGCGCCTAGCGTGTCCAGCTCATCCAGCGACAGGCCGCGCCCCGAGGCGCTGGCCGCAGCCGCAGCTTCCGCCGATGCATTCGCAGCGGCAGCATCTCCTTCGCCCAGGACGCCGGCCCCGCCGGTCACCCCGTCGCTGACGTTCACGGTCATCTCGAAACTCGTCGCCGTCATGCGCAGAAACTCCGGCGAGGACACCCAGTGCATCATGCCGGCCGCCAGAACAGACAGAGCCACCAGCACGATAGCGGCCACCCAGAGCATCTTGCCATGCACGAGGCGGTAGATATCGCTCTTCAGCAAGTTAAACATACTGCGCGCCCCCTTCCATCAGTTCCACGAAGTACTCTTCCAGATCGCGGTGGTCTTGGGACAACTCACGCACCACCTCACCGGCGCCGGCAAGCAGACGGCTGATAGCACCATCGTCGTAGTCCCCCGTGATAACAATGGCCCCATCCGGCTCCGCTTTGAAGGCGAGCGCGGGATACGCCTCTTCCAAAAGTGCCAGCGCCCGGGCCGGGTTCTCGGTGCGAACGCGCAGGCTGCTGCGACACTCGGCGGCCACCTCCTCGGCCGTCATCTCGCGCACCATGCGCCCGTCGGCGATGACCCCGTAGCGCGTGGCCATGCGATCGAGCTGATCGAGCACATGCGAGCTGACGACCACCGTGATGCCCAAGGTTTCGTTCACGCGCACGATGAGGTTGCGCATGGCGCGCGTCGCCTCGGGGTCGAGCCCGTTGAAAGGCTCGTCTAACAGCAGCACATCGGGGCTGCCGAGCAGCGCCATGGCGAGCCCCAGCCGCTGCTTCATGCCGAGCGAGAACCCGCGCACCTTCTTGTTGCCAACCGAGGAGAGCCCCACGAGCCTGAGCACCTCCTCGCAGCGGGCCGGACCGTCCACGATGCCCCAGGCGAGTGCCTTCGCCATGAGGTTCCGGTAGGCCGACAGGTTCAAAAGCAGCCCCGGCTCTTCGATCAGCACGCCGATGCGCCGCACGCCGCCGTCTTCGGGCTCCCCCTCCCCCGCCGAGGCTCGATCGCTTTCGAAAAGAACGACCTCGCCAGCCGTCGGAAGGGCGTCGCCGCAGATCATCTTCATGACCGTCGATTTGCCCGCGCCGTTTTTCCCGACGAAGCCGTAGACGTCCCCCGCAGCCACGGTCATGGCGAAATCGCGCACCACAGCCCGACCGTCGTAGACCTTGGTCAGCCCGCGCGCTTCAATGACATTCACGGCCGTCTCCCTTCTCGCATGCATCCCATCGCTTTGTCCTTTCTCGCTTATACCGCATTTCCAATGACTTTCAGTGTGGACGCGGGAAATAAAGAAAGTTCTGGCGAAGCGTTAAGATTGTTTGAAGATGCCGACGCCAACGCATCCGCGCGTATTATCCTGCTTGCCATGGAAACCGTCGCCGACATACTCATCATCGAGGACGACCCCTCTATCAACGAGGTGGTCTGCGCGCATCTGGAGCGTCGCGGCTACCGCTGCCGCCAAGCCTTCTCGGGCACCGAGGGCCTCATGCTTCTGCGCGAGCAGCACCCGGACGTCGTTATCACCGACCTCATGCTGCCCGGCGTGCCCGGCGAGGAGATCGTGCGCGCCATCCGCGGCGCCGATAGCGCGCTGCCCATCATCGTCATCTCGGCGCGCATCACCGCCGCCGACAAGATTTCCCTTCTGCAAGCCGGCGCCGACGACTACCTGACCAAGCCCTTCGATTTAGACGAGCTGCAGGCCCGCATCGAGGTGCAGCGACGCCACCATGCCGAGCGCGCGCATGCCGGGACGGCCGCAAGCACCGCGAAGGCGGACGGCTCCTCGCAGCTGCTCGCCTTCCGCCGCTGGGAGCTGGATCCCGATGGGCGCGTCTTCCGCGTCGACGGCGAGGAGGTGGCCCTCACGCGCACGGAGTTCAACATCCTAGAGCTGCTCATGGGCCGGCCGCAGAAGGTGTTCACCAAGCAGGAGCTGTTCGAGCTGGCTTGGGGCGAGCCTTACTCGGTGGAGGACTCCACGGTGAACGTGCACGTGTCGAACCTGCGCCGCAAGCTGAAGCCCACCGGCACCGACGGCTACCTGCAAACCGTGTGGGGCATGGGCTACAAACTGCACAACGCCTGACGGGCGGCGCCGCAGAGGGCTGCGCCGCGCATCGCTCGCTAACATTCCTGATGCTTTTGCTCATGAATGTTGTTGACCTCACCCCCTTTCCCGTCAATTAAGCTCGTAAATCTCCTGAAAACCGTGATGGTCTGGCAATTTCTCCCAAGTTGACACGGTGAAACACCGCGCACTGTGGGACAATGGGCAGACTTATCCAACTACTCCGGTGAAAGGTTCCGCCGTGTTCGATTTCTTCCGCAAAAAGGGCAACAACCCCGAGGAGCCCGCCAAAGACGGCGGCTCCCAGAACGCGGCCGGCGCCACCGCCTCGGGCCGCACCACCCGCGACGCGCTGGCGGAGTTCACCGCCACCCCGCTGCCCGACGCCATCGACGGCCTGCTGTTCCGCGTGTCCATGGCCGACCCGACCGACCCGACCTCGTCCTCGGGCTTCGACGCCTACGCCGCCCGCCTGCTCTCCGAGACCGAGGCGCCCAGCCTGCGCGCCATCGCCGTGGAGCATCCGGTGGAACTGCGCCGCCTGAACACCACAGGCCTGTTCTGGTCCATCTTCGACGACAGCACGATTTCAGCCGGCAACCGGGGCACCATTTTGCGCATCGAATCCGTCCTCGATCGTTTGGCCCTCATTTCGAAGGCCTTGGAAGGCGACGAGGGCACCGCCTTTGTGAGCGCCACGACCGAGAGCGCCTGCAGCCAGCTGGACTGGCAGGTGCTGCGTTCCATCGCCAACGATGCCAACGATTACCTGACCGCCGCCGAACGCGATAACAAGCTGGACACCCAGTACGGCACCACGGGCACCCGCGGCGGCAACTGGGATCTCTCCACGCGTCTGGCCGCCGCCTGCGAGGCCATGGTGCTCCCCTTCCGCCTGGAATACCGCTTCGCCTGCGATGCTGGCACGGGCACTATTGTGGCCAGCGTGTCGCTGCCTACCCCCGACGTGTTCCCGAAGTCGCGCTGGAGCAGCGCCACGGGCCAGTGGGCCGATTGCACCGCCCAGCGTCCTGCCGCCGCGGCCGCCTACGCCCTGCGCTTGGCGGCCCTCATCGCCGCCGCCGCTTTCGGCACCTCCGTCGGCGTGACGCGCGTCGTCGTGAACGGCCGCGAGGGTTCCATCGCGGGCCCGACCGTGATGTCGCTGGAGTTCGGCCGCATCCCCTTCACCATGGGCGCCATGGCGAAGATCCGCAGCGGCGAGTTCTCCGCGCCGGCCACCGAATGCGACCCGGCGGCGCTGTTCGACATGCTGCATCTGACCCAGTTCGCCGTCAACATCGACGAGGCGGGCAACCTGCAACCCGTCGAGCCGCTGCCGGTGGAGCTGTCGGTTCCCTTCACCCCTGTGGCCGAGGACACTCGTCCTTTGCCGGAGAACCTGCGCGGGCGTCTGCATGCCGACATCGTGAGCGATTTGGACGTTATGAGCGAGCAGAACGCCGATCTGGCCGCCCGCTACCGCGCCATCATGGAGGAGAAGGACGACTCGCTGCTTCTGGCGGTGGCCCAGCTGGAGGACATCGTCGCCGAGACGAGCGCTGCGGCGACGGCCGACGTCATAGCGGACGACCTCGCCCAGCCCGCCGAGCCGCGCCGCCTTCTGTACTGCGAGAACGTCTTCGCCCGCTATCTGACGAGCCTCGTGGAAAGCGACCCCGCCGTGCGCTACGTGCGCGCCTCGGACATCGGTCAGGCGGCCCGTTCATCGCTCTCGCGCATCTACCGCGACATGGGCGACTTGGACGCCGCCGAGGCCCAGGCCCGCGCCTGCATCGAGCTGGCCCCCACAAGCGCCCCGGCCTACAACGACCTCATCACCTGCTTCGCCGAGGGCGACCACTACGACCGGATCATCGACGTGGCCCGCGATGCCCTGCGCGTGGCCGTCACCGGGAACGACATCGCCTATGTGTACTACCGGCTGGCCTTCGCCTACTGGCAGACGGGACGTTTGCCCGAGGCGCTGGCCTGCTACCTGCGTGTGCCGGAGACGAGCCCCATGGGCGAGGCCGCCCTGCGCGAGCGCAACGACTTGGTGAGCGAGATGGGCAACAACGTGCCCGGCAGCGATTGGGATCCCACGGCCTGCCTGCGCACGGCCGGCGTGCCCTTGGCGCCCCTGGACGACGTGATGGAAGTGGTGGGCCGCGCGCTCATCGAGCTCTGCGACGCCAACATGCCGCTGGCCGCCGCTCCCTTGGCGAGCCTCGTGGCGAGCACCCAGCGTAACGACATCCTCCACGCCGTAGCCGCCAGCCTCCGCCAGGGCGTGTAAGCGTCTCAGTTCAGACTGGCCTCGATGAGCGACAGGAGCTCTTGCTGGGTATGGATGCCCAGCTTGCGGTAGAGATTCTTCCGATGAGTGTTCACCGTGTTGCGGGAGATGAAGAGCTCCTTTTCGATATAGCCCACATCGCGCCCGCGGGCAAGAAGGGCGAAGATCTCCGTCTCCCGTTCGGTGAGGCCATGGGTCACGGCAACTTCGCGACAGCGCTCGTCCAGCGACTCATGGGAGAGCCGCAAAAGCCGCGGCGAGAGCAAAAGCAGCGTGCGCTCCGGCAAGACGAACACGAAGGCGACGACGAGCAGCGCAATAGCGGAGAAGCCGACATAGGGAAGCAGATCCGATGACGCAGAGGCCGCCGCGAGCTGCTGCATAAGCTTAGCCGCACCGAAACCGCAAGGCAGCGCGATGTACTGGAGGCCGAACACAAGTCCCACAACGCGGCGCGGCGGCACATGGCGCATGAACACCACACTCCAAACCAGCAACCACATCGCAGCCGACATGAGCGCATAGGCGACATAAATCACCGCGTAGGAGAAGAACAGGTGGTTGTAGGCCAGAGGCAGCGCGGCCGAGCCCACAACACCGAAGGCGAAGGCCGCACGGTAGAACAGTTCCATACGATAGGCGCCCCACCGGTCCATGAGGCAAAGAATGGCGATCATAATGACGGCGCAGGCGACGAACACGCACAGGTATACGAGCCAGAACAGGCCCTGATCCAAAGGCTCGCTCGTCATGACCACGTTGCAAGTCCAGACGAACTGCACCACGAAGGCGAAGCAGAATAGCGCTGCGGCCATTCGAGCCACTATCCACCGGGAATCGCCTTCCGCTTCGCCGGCACTCGAGCCTTCGCGGCTCGAGGCGCTCTCCGAAGGAGTGCTGGTAAACCCCCGAAGACCCCACAACGATAGCAGGGGGAGGCCTCCTGCAAGCACGGCTTTGCCAACAGCACCGAGAAACTGCACCGCGATAAAGGGCACCCATTGCAGGCACAGGGCCGTGCAGAGCGCCACCATCATCCCCCGCAGATCAAACGAGGCGATGAGCACTCCCCAAGCAAGGGTGTAGCGAGCAATGAACACGGCGGCCATCATACCGAGAACCACCGCCAAGGTCATTACCACAGAACCTGCGGTCGTAGCGGAGGAGCTGAGGGCGACGCCCGCCACACCGGAAAGCGACCCCAAGATCCCACAGACCGCAGCGCCCCTCCATCGCGGCATCTCGCCGTCTTCCGGCAGCTGGAGAAAAGGCCGCTGGCGCAAGGCCGCCGCAATGAGCAGAGCCCCTCCCAAGAGCAGCGCCGCGACGAAAAGCGGGTCGCGAACGACGCCTCCCCCGTAGACAACGGTATCGCGCAGAAACCCCTCAAAGCCGATGAGCAAATTGACCCAAGCGCTAAACGCGGCAAATCCCAGAAGCAGACGAGCCCGGGGGCCGTCAAGATACATCGAGAGGAAGGGAGCAACTTCCGAAGCGTCGTTCCCTTCGCTTCTCGTCCTCACTTGCGCCCGCGCGCCCTGACGTTCCTTCACAAAACCCTCCCCCAGCATTCATTCGTTAAAGCGTTCACCTATTATACGTCCGACTTGGTCGCCCTACCGAAAAACAACGAAGCGATCACCTGCAGAAACAGCGATTTCACCTTCTCGTGGTGAAGCGTTTAGGCACGGTTTCACCACGGCGACGGTATGGCCTGCGCCCAAGCGATGGCCCATCCTGTGGCTCAACCCGACGAAACGGGAACAAGAATCACGGAACGCACGAGAAAGGGGGATGGGGATGAAGCACCATCACAACATCGATGAGCTGCGCGAGGCCCTGGCCGATAAGCGCGGGCGCATCGCGCTGAGCCGTCGCGGCTTTCTGCAAGGCGCCGGCGTTATGGCTGCCGGCGCTGCGGCCGCGGGCATGATCGCTGGATGCAGCCCGCAAACCGAAGGCTCTTCGAACGCTTCCGATCCGCGCGGCGGCGAGGCCATGGCCACCACGGGAAGCACCGCTGCCGCCACGGGCAACGAGGGCAAGACTATGGGCGAGGTGCTCGGTGCCGGCTGGCTCGGGGAGGAACCCGAGATCGCCGAAGACGAGATCGCCTCGGTTCAGGAAGCCGACATTATCGTGTGCGGCGCGGGCCATGCCGGCACCGCCACCGCCCGTCGTGCCGCAGAGCTCGGCGCGAAGGTCATCGTCGTTGAAATGCAGCCCGAGGACACCTTCAGCGCGCTCGGCAACGACATCGGCCATCTGAACTCTTCCTGGCAGCTCGATCGAGTCGGCATTCCGGAGTATTCGGTTGTCGACTTCATGAACGAGTACCAGATGTACGGCGCCGGCCGTGTGCAGCCGACGCTGCTCTCCCAGTTCGCCAATCGCTCCGGCGAGGCCCTCGACTGGTTCATCGACGGCTACACTGAGGCCGAGAAGGACGAGCTCATTCCCCTCAACTGGCCCGTTGTCGAGGGGTACAACTACAAGAAGGGGCCCTTCACTTCTTATGTGGGCACCTGCCAGTTCGGCGGCTCCGTGGGCATGACCGACGCCGTCAAGCGCTCTCAAGAAAAGGCCAAGGCCGCCGGCGCCCAGTTCGTCTACGGGCAGGCCGCCGTGCGCCTTGTGCACAACGAGGACGGCACCGAGGTCACCGGCGTCATCGCCAAGGACTCCAACTCCGGCGAGTACACCCAGTACAACGGTCGCGCCGTGGTGCTCGCCTGCGGCGACATCGGCAGCAACTCCGCTATGTACAACGCCATCTGCCGCGAGAACTACGAATTGGGCGAGTACAAGGATTGCTCGGCCATGTCCGGTCGCGACGGCTCCGGCATCGCCATGGCCATGCGCATCGGCGCCAAGGTGGAAATCGCCACCGGCGGCGATATGGGCAGTCATGCGTTCATTCCGCTGTCCCCCATGGAGGGCGTCGAATGCCTGTGGCTGAACAAGTACGGCGAGCGCTACTGCAACGAGGCCTTCGGCGGCCCGCTGCTTTCCGGCTGCGCCGGCGCCCGCGAGCCGGGCGACCGCGCCTACCTGGTGTGGGGCAACGACTGGCAGGAAGTGTTCCTGAACCAGCTGGCGGGACACCTTGCCCCGAAGGAATGGGACGCGGACGCCATCGCCAACGTCAAGTCCTACATGGACGCCGCCGTGGGCTCGGGCGCCGAGGGCGACGACACCTCGGGCAAATTCCTCTATTGCGCCGACACCTTGGAGGAGTTGTGCGATTACATGGGTATGGAAGAGGGCGTGAAGGCCAACACCCTCGCCGCTATCGAGAAGTGGAACGCCGCCCATGACGCCGGCATCGATACCGAGTTCGGCCGCGACCCGGAGACCATGTGGCCCATCAAGGACGGTCCCTTCTACGGCTATCCCTGCAGCAAGCGCATAGGCGGCGGATCGCTCGTGGCCACGTCCGGCCTGCTCGTGACCGGGCGTCAGCAGGTGCAGGGCCAGGGCTTCGAACCCATCAAGGGCCTTTTTGCCTGCGGAAACACCTCTGGTGGCCGCTTCCCCATGGGATACAACGGCATCATGAACGGCGTGTCCATCGGCATGTGCCTGTGCCTCGGCTACACGTTGGGCGAGTATCTCGCGACCGAGGACTTCGATCGCTATTGCACGCTCGGTGCCGGCAATGCCGACATCAAGCAGTCCGACAAGGGCATGGCCGGCCCGCCGCCGGGCAGCGGCGAAGGCGATACCGAGGGTGGCGCGCCCGGCGGCGACGGAGCCCCAGCCGGCGACGGTGCCGAGGGCGGCGCGCCAGCCGGCGGTGCCCCGACCGGCGGTGCCCCCGCTTAGGCGGAACGACGCTGACGTCATCTGACATCCCCCGCTAACTTGGGGGCGCTTCTCCCCCCCCCAAGCGCCCCCGAGCATAATGTGAGAAGACCTCCTACGGGAGGTCTTCTCACATTATTAAAACGCGGGGATGCGCCCAAGGAAAGCAGCGAGAATCCGACAGGTGCCTGCATCTGTGCTGAAAGGCGGCTGAGCGTACTTCGTTACGCGAAGGCAAGCCTTGAAGTGCAGAGGCAGGTGCCTGTCGGATCCGCAGCGTCAGGCTTAAGTTAGAAGCCGTAAGCTTCTAACTTAAGCATAGAAAAGAATCTCGTTGTAGGTCGGCACGGGCCAGGCCTCGCGCTCGACGATGATCTCCATAGCGTCCACGGCCGCGCGCAGAGCGTCCATGACCGGCACGATCTCATGCGCGTTCATGTTCGCACGCTCCTGCTGATCGGCCACTTCCAGCGAAGCGCGATGCAAGCTGTGCAGCTTCTCCAACTGACGGTTGATCTCGGCGGCCCCTTCCACGAGCTTCTTCAGCTTGTCCTCCATGAACGAGGTGTCACCCTCGGGCAGCACGTTGCGGATAGAGGTGATGCCGTTGGCGAGCTTGGCGGCGTAGCGGTTGATGGCCGGCAGGTAATCGCGACGCACCAGACGCTTCATGGCGCGAATCTCGATGTTCATGATCTTGTTGTACTTCTCCAGCTTCACCTCGTAGCGGGAGCGGGCCTCGTCCTCGGTGAGCACGCCGAACTCGGCGAACAAGTCGATGGACTTCTGGTCGACCAGGCACGGCAGCGCGTCGGCCGTGGTGCGATGGTTCGCCAGCCCGCGGCGCTCGGCCTCCTTCTCCCATTCCTCGGAATAGCCGTCGCCGTTGAAGATGATGCGCTCGTGGTCGCGCAGGGTGCGCTTGATGTAGTCGATGGCGGCCGCCTCGAACTCCTCGCCGGTCTTGCCTTCCATCTGATCGGCGAATTCCTTCAGCGACTTGGCCATGGCCGTGTTCAGCACCATGTTCACATCCGACAGGTTCTGGGCGCTGCCGGGCATGCGGAACTCGAACTTGTTGCCCGTGAAGGCAAAGGGGCTCGTGCGGTTGCGGTCGGTGTTGTCCTTGATGAAGTTCGGCAGCACGTCCACGCCGAGATCCATGGAGACGCGCTCGGCCGAGGTGTAGTCGTGGTCGTCGATGAGCGCCTCCACAATGGCGCCCAGCTCGTCGCCGAGGAACATGGACACGATGGCCGGCGGCGCCTCGTTGGCGCCGAGACGGTGGTCGTTGCCGGCGCTCGCCGCCGACATGCGCAGAAGCTCCTGATACTCGTCGACCGCCTCAATAACGCCGGTGAGGAATACGAGGAAGCGCAGGTTCTCCATGGGGTTCTCGCCCGGATCGAGCAGGTTGCGGCCACCGGCGGAGATGGACCAATTGTTGTGCTTGCCCGACCCGTTGATGGACTCGAAGGGCTTCTCGTGCTGCAGGCACACCAGGCCGTAGTGGCTGGCCAGTAGCTTCATCTTCTCCATGGTGAGCAGGTTCTCGTCCACCGCGCGGTTCGTCTCGGCGAAGATGGGCGCCAGCTCGTGCTGGGCCGGGGCCACCTCGTTGTGCTTGGTCTTCGCGGAAATGCCGAGCGCCCACAGCTCGTCGTCGAGCTCCTTCATGAACTCGTTCACTGTGGGACGGATGGCGCCGAAGTAATGCTCCTCCAGCTCCTGGCCCTTTACCGGCGGATAGCCGAACAGCGTGCGGCCCGTGAGCATGATGTCGAGGCGCTTCTCGTAGTCCTTCTCGGAGATGAGGAAGTACTCCTGCTCGGCGCCGAGGGTCGTGGTCACGCGGTCGGACGAATCGTCGCCGAACAGGTCGAGCACGCGGCGGCCCTGGGTCTCGATGGCTTTCATGGAGCGCAGAAGCGGCGTCTTCTTGTCGAGCGCCTCGCCGGTGTAGCTGCAGAAAGCCGTGGGGATGCAGAGCACCTCGTCCTTGATGAAGGCGTAGGAGGTGGGATCCCAGGCGGTGTAGCCGCGGGCCTCGAAGGTGGCGCGCAGGCCGCCGGAGGGGAAGCTGGAGGCATCGGGCTCGCCCTGGATGAGTTCCTTGCCGGAGAAGGTCATGATGGCGCAGCCGTCATCGGTGGGATCGATGAAGCTGTCGTGCTTCTCGGAAGTGATGCCCGTCAGCGGTTGGAACCAATGAGTGTAGTGGGTGGCGCCCTTCTCGATGGCCCACTCTTTCATGGCGTGGGCGACGACGTTGGCCACGTCCTCGTTCAGAGGCGCGCCTTCCTTGATAGTTTTCATCAGCTGCTTGTAGGTGGTCTTCGGCAGACGCTCGCGCATCACATGCTCGTTGAACACCATGGAGCCGTACAGATCGGTCACTTTCGACATAACGGGTTCGCTCCTCACTCGGGTCGATGATCGGAATAAGATACCACGTCGGAGCCACCGCGACGGCTGCACCCGGCACGTTCCAAGTTAATGGCTCATTGTTTCGAGGAGTTTTCTGGTAAGCGAAACCGAAGTTACGAAAACGGCCCCGACGATGCGGGGCCGTTGCGGAACGTTGCGGAATCGAGAACGCGCTCAACAAGCGGGCGCGCCCACCGAGCAGCTAGTCGATGTGCTTGCCGTAGCGCTCCTCGGTGATCTCGTCCAGGGTGCGGCCCTGGGTGTTGGGGCACCAGATGACGCCCACCACGAGCGACACCAGGAGGAAGCCGCACATGATGATGCCGGCGGTCACGAAGCCCGAGGGGGTTTCCACGCCGAGGCCCGCCACGGCCACGAGCGACCAGACGCCCAAAACGCCGCGCACCAGGAAGAACATGATGCCCTGCACGCCGCCGCGGTACAGCGTCGGGAACAGCTCGGTGGACCACAGCGCGTAGAAGCACTGGGCCGAGAAGCCGGCCGAGATGCCCCACAGCGCCACGAACACCCACAGAAGCCAGCCCCAGCTGTCGGCCGTGCCCGCTTCCAGCTGCATGCCGAAGAACACCATGACCACCCAGGCCGCCAGCGCCATGACGGCCGTGGCCGCGAACAGAATGCGGTGCGGGATCTTGTCGCCGAACTTCGAGAAGATGGCAAGCGAGCCCACCGCCGTGAGGATCCACATGACCGCCTGCAGAAGCGAGATGGTCGTGTCATCCAGGTTGCCGGCCGCCGCGTACATGTAGGGCATGAACTGACCCATGGTGCCGGCCACGATGTTCCAGGTCAGATACACCGCAACGAGGAACACGATGGACTTCACGTTCACGGAGTTGGTCAGCGCGCGGCCCATCATCTGGATGAAGGTGTCGCGCTTGCCGGCGGCCGCGTCCTGCTTTTCCGTCCAGTCCTTCGACTCCTCCAGCTTGCGCTGCAGATTCCACGCGATGAGCGCCACCACGAACAGGATGAGGAACAGCAGGCGCATGGCGAACAGGCCGTCGAAGGGCCCGTAGGTGCTCGCCGGCAGAAGCGCGCCGTCCGGCCCGAAGGTCGGGAAGATAAACGAGAACAGAAGTGCGATGAGGAAGATGACCGCCGGGCCGCAGGACCAGGCGAACTGGCTGATGCCGATGTTGGCGGCGCGGCTCGTGGAGGAGGACATCTCGGAGATGTAGCTCCACGACGACGGTACGCCGGCGCCCACGGACAGGCCGGAAATGACGATGCCGGCGCAGAGCATGGGCAAGTTCACCGCGCACATAATGAGGAACACGCCCGTAGCGTACACGAGCAGGTTGTAGGTGTAGATGAACTTGCGCCCGAAGCGGTCGGCCAGAAAGCCGCCGATGAGCGCGCCCACCGCCGCGCCGAAGGCATTCGCGCCCACGGCGCCCAAGATGGACACCCACACGTTGTCGAAGTTGAAGGCGATCGCCCAGGCCGCCAGCGCCACACCCGAGGCCACGATGCAGCCGGAGTCGAGGAAGTTGGTGAGTGATACGGCGATGGTGCCTTTTTTCTCTTGGGACAGAGCCATAGTTTTGCAGACCCTTTCTTAGTTGCTTAGTTGTCGGTCGCCGAAGCCGCGGGGAAATCCAGCATGGCCTCGTTGATCTTGACGTTGAACTCGCGGCCGATCTGCCGCAGCCCCTCGTCGGTGATGGTGTTCAGGAACTCACCCGAGCCGCCGTTCATAGCGCGGGCGCGCCCGTAGATGTCGGCGGCCTTCTCGATGGTGTGCAGAAGCCCGAAGGTGGCATCGAAGTCGGCGCCGGAGACGAACAGGCCGTGGCTCGCCCATACCACCGCGTCGAAGGTCTTCATCTGCTCGGAGGTGGCCCGGGCGATGTCGGCGCCGCCGGGCACCATCCACGGCACCACGCCCACACCGGCCGGGAACACGACGACGCACTCGGTCATGGCCTTCCACAGCACGCGAGTGAAGGTGCGCGCGTCCAGCGGCAGCAGGTAGGAAAGCGCGATGATGTTGGTGGGGTGCGCGTGGTAGATGACGCGGCAGGCGCCGTCGGTGGCCGCAGAGCGCACGGCGTGGTTCATGACGTGGGTCGGGAACTCGGACGTGGGGCGCCCCCCGTCGTCGAGACCCCACACGATGCGGTAGGCATCGCCAGTCGCGGACAGCTCCACAATGCCGATGTTGCGAGAGGGATCGGACGCCACATTGCGCATGTAGTTGCCGGTGCCGGTGACGAGGAAGTACTGACCGCCCCTAGTCGGCGCCTCAACGCCGAGGGGCGTCCAGGGGCGCGGCTCCTTGTCGAAGAACTTGCGGGCGGTATCCACATCCTCGGGACGCAGGCGGTAGCTGAGGTTGCCGCCGTTGCGCTCGTGCCAGCCCTGCTCCCAGCCGTCGTTGCACAGGCGCACAAACCCGCGCACGAAGCCCAGCTGCTCCATGGCCACGCCGGACACCGCCCCGCGCGCCGTGTCGATACCCGCAGAAAGCATCTCTTGTGCCTGATCGAAAAATGCCATGATTGCTCCTTACATGCGCTCGGGCAGGATCTTGGCCTCGTAGGCGGCCACGGCCGGGTACAGCTCGCCATCGAGCGGGCAGCCGGCGCGGCGGCAGTACTCGTCCCACACGGCGCCGAAGGGCATCGACTTCGCCTGCTCGGCCAGCATCATCTTCTCGGTGAACTGGTAGGTGTCCTGCAGCTCTTTCAGGCGCTCGCCCGGCTGCAGCAGCGCGTAGAGCAGCGACTTTTCCATGGCGCGCGTGCCCGTGGCCCAGGCGCCCACGCGGTTGATGGAGGCGTCGAAGAAGTCGAGGCCGATGATGACCTTCTCCCAGGCGCCGGGGATGTGGGCGATTTCCATGGCCACTTCCTTGGTGGGGTCGTCGAAGAGCACCACGTGGTCGGAGTCCCAACGCACCGGGCGCGTCACGTGCATCGGCACCTTGTCGAAGAACAGCAGCAGCGCCGAGAGCTTGTCGGCCACGTTCTCGGTGGGATGGAAGTGGCCCAAATCCAGCAGATCGTACACGCCGGGGTGTGTGGCGGCGTAGGCCAGGTAGAACTCGTTGGAGCCCACGGTCATCGACTCCAGACCGATGCCGAACACCTTCGACTCGCAGGAGTCGATGACGCGGTCGTACTTCTCGGCGTAAATCTCGTCGAGCGAATCGCGCAGGCGCTCGCGCAGGCCATAGCGGTCTCCGGGCACGTCCTTCAGGCCGTCGGGGATCCAGATGTTGCAGAGCGTCTGGTCATCGAGCGCCTCGCCGATCTGCTGGGAGATCTTGCGGCAGGCCTTGCAGTGGTGGATCCAGAAATCGCGCGTGGCCGCATCGGGCGAGGACAGCGACAGCTCGTTGTTCATCATGGGGTGGCCGAAGATGGTGGGGTTGAAATCGATGCCGTAGCCGTGCGCCTTCGCCCACGCGACCCAGGGCTCGAAGTGCTTGTACTCGATGGTGTCGCGGTCGACCCAGGGATTCTCGTCGGTGAAGACGGCGTAGGAGGCGTGCAGGTTGATGCGCTTGGCACCGGGCACGAGGGCCATGGCGGCCTCGAAATCGGCGGTCAGCTCTTCGAAGGTGCGGGCGCGGCCGGGGTAGTTGCCCGTGGTCTGGATGCCGCCGGAGAGGCCCCCTTCCTGGTCGAAGCCGAGCACGTCGTCGCCCTGCCAGCAGTGCACCGAGATGGGCTTGGCGGCCAGCTTCTCCATCACCGCCTCGGTGTCGATGCCGAGGGCGGCGTACTCCTCGCGGGCCAAATCGTACATGGTAGTCATCGGGTTTCCTTTCTGTTCACCAGTATCTAGAAGCTCTTGCTGTAAATCGTCGGGGTCGGAATCGCCCATCACGGCTCCACCTTCTGCACGTCGAAGGACTCGGCGATGGCGGCGCGCACGGCCTTGAGGTGCGGGAACACCCCGTCGGCGAGCATCTGCACGGCCAGGTTGCCGAGCGCGGTGCCTTCCACGGGACCGGCGTACACGGGAAGGCCGCATACTTCGGCGGTGCGGCGGTTCAAGTGGCCGTCCCGGCAGCCGCCGCCGACGATGTTGATGGACGCGTACTCGTGGCCGGCCAGCTGCGAAAGACCTTCCACGGCCTCGCGATAGCACAGCGCCAAGCTCTCGTACACGCAATGCATCAGCTCGCCCAAGGTCTCGGGCACGGGCTGCCCCGACTCCTCGCATGCCGCGCAAATTTCCTCGATCATGGAATCGGGCGAGAGGAACCTCTCGTCGTTCACGTTCACAATGGAGGCCGTCACTCCAGCGGCCTCGGCCTCGTCGGCCGCCTTGATGAGGTCGGCGAACCCCACCTCGTGCCCCAGGCCCTCGACGCGCATGTACTGGTGCAGGCGCCCCTTGCGGATGGCCTTCTCGTCCACCACGTAGGTGATGCCGTTCAGCTCGCGGCGAATGGACTGGATCATCCACAGCCCCATGATATTCTTCAGAAAGCGATAGCGGAAGTGGTAGCCACCCTCGTTGGTAAAGTTTTCGCGGAAGGCCGCCTCGGCGCAGATGGGGCTGCGGTTCTCCACGCCGAGCAGGCTCCACGTACCCGAGGAAAGGAACACCGCCGGCAAATCGCAGGCGGGCACGGCCAGATAGGCGCTGCCTGTGTCATGGGTGGCCGGCAGCACCACGCGCGTGTCGTAGCCGATGGCGCGGGCGATCTCGGGGCGCACGGGCCCCAAGCACGCGCCGGCGTGGGTGACGTTGCGGAACAGCCGGCGAGGAATGTCGAAGGCCTCCATGACCGTCTCGTCCCATGCGCCAGTCTCCGCATTCAGAAGACCGGTGGTGGAGGCATTGGTGTACTCGATGGCTTTCTCACCCGTGAGCAGGAAGTTCAAGTAGTCGGGAATCATGAGGAACGAGTCGGCCGCCTCAAGCTGCTCAGGATGCTCGCGCTGAAGTGCCAGCAGCTGGTAGATGGTGTTGAAGGGCTGGCGCTGCAGACCACAGCGGCGGTACAGCTCCTCGGGGGCCATGATGGCATCGGCCACCTCGTACATGCCAGCCGTACGGGAGTCGCGGTAGGCCACGGCATCGCCCACCAGGTTGTCCTCGGCATCCAGCAGCACGAAGTCGACGCCCCAGGTGTCGACGCCCACCGATTTCGGGGCAAAGCCCGCCTCCTTGCAGAGGGCAAGGCCCCGCACCAGCTCGCTCGAAAGCAGCTCCACATCCCAGCAGTCGTGGCCGTTCCGGCGCACCTGGCGGTTATCGAAGCGGTGCACCTCTTCCAAACGAATGAGCCCGTCTTCCACGAAGCCCACCACCACGCGGCCCGACGAGGCCCCGATGTCCACGGCCGCGTAGCAGTCGCGCCGCAACCCCTGCGCACGATGCGCCATGTCGCCATTCCTATCTTCGCACGCCAGCAGGGGGCACCGCCGAGGGCGATCCCCGCTGACCATGAGCGTATTTCTCAACTTTTACCTGGGAAAACGCACAAGCCATTAATGCGGCGCACAGTGTACCAGCAAAGGGGCCCTCTGCAAGGGCGCGCGCCCAAAGAGGTGGCGGCCTGTAACAAATCAACAACAATGACTTCATGGGTCGCCATTGAAAGGGGCCCGGACGAACCGGGCCCCTCAGAGAAGGATATTTGCTCAGGCGCCCTCACCGCGCCGCCAATCGTGCAGCTTCGGGCGATCCGCCCCCTAACCTTCCGGCACGAAGGCCGTAAATGCAGCGGTATCGGGCTCCGGGCTCACCTCGCCGCGCTCGTTGACCGAGCGCACGAGCAGGCAATAGGCTCCCGGCTCCTCGGGCGTGTACTCGAAGGTCCAGTGCACCCAGCGATCGCCCGTGGAACCAGAAACGTCGTAGTCGGTCCAGTTCTCGCCGTCGTCCAACGAGAACTGGACTGTAACGATGGGCACGCCGTAGTCCTCGGCGTAGCCCTCAAAGCGCACCGGGCGCCCTACTTCCACCGCGAGCGGCGCAATCATCGCGATCCTACTCCTGCGCGCCCGCTAGCACGCCGGCGTTCGGGCTGTTGGGATGCTCGTCGCCCTCGCCGGGCACCGCCGGCGCCTCGTCCTCGGCCGATACCACGATCTCCACCACATCGCGCACGAAGTAGTTCGCGGGCGTGCGGGTCATCCACAACTGGTTGCTCCCGCCCACCGAGGCGGTGAGCGCCTCCTCGTTGATCTCATAGCTGAGCACGCCGTGGCGCCCGATCACGTAGCCGAGCGGCAGCATGGTCTCGGTGCCATCGGCCGACACGAATGTCACCGCGTTGGCCCCGGGCTGCACGCCGGCGCGCTCCAGGATGGACTCGACCGGAATGCCCTTCACATTCGCGGTAACGATAGCGCGGCCGCCCGCGGGATTGCCGCCGCAGGTGCACGTCATCTTCTGCTGCACCGACTCGTCGCCAGCAAGATCGCCCACCGAGGCGGTGTAGGCGTCATTCACCGCACCCGACACCGTCAGTTGCCAGTCGAGCGGGTTCTCCGAAGCAAGCGCGATACCAGCGCCGCACACCACGCGCACGGCCTTCTGGAACATCGTGCGGATGGTCTCGTTGGGTGTGACGGCCTCCTGGTCGTAAGAGAAGACGCCCTCGGCTCGGGCCACCTTCACCGCACCGGCCACGGCGGCGTTCTCGCCCACCTCCGCTTGCGGGTCGGCGGCAGCATTCCCGTCAGCGCCATCGCCCGGCGCCACCGCCAAGGCCGGCACTGCCGACATGGACGCGATCATCGTCAAACTCGCCAAGGCGCCAGCCGTGGCCCGGCCCTTCGATTTCAAATCTCTCATGGTCTCCCCCTACTCCACCGTGAACATGAACTGGGTATCGTACTGGCTCACGTGATCGGAGCCGTCCGGCGCGATGCTTGTCGTGCGGATGTCCATCAGGTACGTCCCGGCCTCGGGCGGCGTGAAGTCCATACGCCAGTAAGTCCAGTACTTGGAATCGTTGTTCGGCGTGTCCAGCGTCGTCCAAGTCGCGCCGTGGTCGAAGGAGAACTCGAGCTTCTTGATGGGCTCGTTCCACGCATCGGCGAAGCCCTCCAGATGCACCGGCTTGGCCTCGTCACCCGTGAGCACCACATTGGTGGGGTAGTTCAGCACGCCGCTGTTGGGCTTGGAGTACACCTCGCCCGTGCAGTCGTCGGCGAACTCGCCCAGGTACACCTGGTTCATGGCGGCGTCTTCGGGCTGGGTCATGAACGTGAGGTTGCTGATGCGCTTCACGAAATTGCCGCCGGAGGTGTTGTACACCCACACCATGCAGGGGTAGCCCTGGGTGTTCGGCAGCACTTCGCCGTCCATCTTCGTGACGAGGATGGCATTGTTGTCCACCACCCAATCGATGGGCATCTGGGCGTAGTCGTAGCCATCCGAGCCGATGGGGCTCACGATGTTCGCACTGGCCTTGGGCTTCGCAAACTCAATAACCTTCGACAGCGGAATGCCCTCCACCTCGCTCTGCATGATGGTGGCCTGGCCAACGCCGTTGATGGTGCAGTCCATCTTCATGACCTGCTTCACGGTGCCGAACTGCTCTTCCATCTCGGGAAGGGTCATGGTCACCGGATTGTCGCAGTCGCCGTCGATGGAGACGGTCCAGTTCTCATAGATGGACGGATCCACCTGCGTGTCGTCCACGAGCCACTCGGACGGCTCGTCCTTCACCGTCTTGAAGAAGCGGTTCTCGGCCGGAGTGATCGTGGTCTGGTCGTAGCTCGTCGTCACCTGGACCTCTTCGGCGGCCACGTCGGTGATGCCGTGGTAGAGGTTGTACTTGTAATCGTCCCAACGACCGAGGGTCTGCGTCTCCACGTCGTTGTAGTGGCACGAGAAGCAGGTGCCACCCTGGCTCGTGAACATCGCGTTCGTCATATGGGTGTTGTGGATGGCCTCGCCCAGGTAGTTCGTTCCCTGGTAGGTCTTGGAATGGCACGCGATGCAGTTCGCGAAGGTCTGCTCGGTGGGATAGCCGAAGAAGATCAGGCGATGGTAGGTGGGCAGACTCATGATGGCGCTCTCAAGCGTGTGGCACGAGGTGCAGCCGCGGTTCTCGGCGTTCAGGTATGTGATGTTGAACGCGCGATCGTCGGAAGGCACCGGCTGCACGGTGAACCCATTGCGGTCGGTGTAGCGAAGCGGCTCGTTGGCCTCGGCGTTGGCGGCGTTCTTCTCGCTGTTCTGATAGAAGCCGGGCAGGGCGGTCACGCCGTCCACAAAACGGCCCTCTGTGGGGAACCCGCTGATACTGGCCAGCTGATCGCTATAGCCGTCACTTGTCGCCGGAGCCGGCTCGGTTGTTGTCGTGGAATCGGCCGTCTTGTCGGCCCCATCGCTCGGCGCGGCAGCCGGAGTGCAGCCCCAGGCCAAACATCCCGCTCCCAAAACGCACGCGAGCACCGCCGCGCACGCAATCCCCTTGCGCGAGCGCCGCTCCGTTCTCGTTGCTTGCTCTCTCATATCTCCTCCTTAGGTTTTGGAAAATAAGCTCCCCTGACGCTTCGCGCCTCCTTTCCGGGCTTTCGAAACTTGATGGAATTGGAATGGGCGCTGCGCCGGCACCTGTGTGCGGCCGCAGCGCTTAATCCCGGGTTGGACTTCGCCGTATCAGGCCGTCGCTGTCGGCGATAGAGGCGCGTCGGAAGTCGTAGTGCTCGGTGTACATTTTGTCCAGCAGCGCCTTCTCGTAGAAACCGATGTTGCGGTTGTACAGCGCGGACGCCTCGTCGGTAGCGCGAAATTCCGGACGCAGCCGCCCCTCGTTGTCGTAGTAATGCAGATAGGCTTCGGCGCAATGCTCGCGCAAATAGGCCCGGCACCGCTCGTGCAAGTCGTCGTTGGCGAAGAAGAAGTGCCGCACGCCGTCGTCGCTCTGCTGGAGAAAGCCCAGATCCATCAGGCGCCCGAAATCGCTGCGGGCGCTCGGATAGGAGATGGCGTAGCGCTTCATGTGAATGTCGTAGGTGAACTCCGCGTTGCTGTGCAGCACCGCCTCGAGCAGCACTTCCTTCTGGCGGGCGTTCATCGAGCCGTCGGCGTCGATGATGGCGCGCAGTCGATCGCGCCGGCGGCTCATGCCCTCGAGCTTGGTCATCACCCAGCGCTGCTCTTCCAAAATAAGCTCGACGGCGCGCTCGAACACGAGCGTCCAATCGTAGGTGCCGTCGTATTCCACGGCCAGATCTCCCGGCTCGAACGGCAGCGCCGGCGCGTCCGCCTCGGCGGCGTAGCGCCCGCGCTCTTGGGCGCACAGGGCGCTGCCGGTACCGTAGAGCAGGCGCATAACGGGAACGTGGGCCGAGAAATGATAGCCCGAACGATGAAGGAGCAGCAGGTAGAGCAGATAGGCGAACGGCGCATTGCCCACGGGGAACATCCCCGATGCGCTCACGAAGAACAGCGCCGTCAGCGCCACAATAAGGCGATGGTCGCCGCACTGGCCCTTGAGGGGGCCGGTGCCCCCATCGATGAACGAGCAGAGCAGCTCGAGCCCCTCGACCCGGGCCGAAGTATCCTCGGGAACCGCCTCGATGCCGGCCACCAGCCTGGCGTAGAACATCTCAATGAAAGCAGGGGTGACTGCTTCGTCGCGGTACTCCTCTATTGACAGCAGCACCTTGCCGGCATTGGCCGCCAGAAGTTCGATGCCGCATTCCGGCTCGCAGGCACGCACGCACACTCGCCGCAGCCGCGCGACATCGATGTCGGGATGCTCGAGGCCGATGGCGTACACCACCTCGTTGGCCGCCATGTTCAGTTCCAGGTGGCCGCCTTCCGGATCGTAGAAGATGCGCCCGTAATGGGACGCGAGCCCCTCGTTGATCTGGAACTCTTCGAGGAGCGCCTCCAAGTGCCAGGTGGGGTCGTACCAGCAGCGAGCCGAAGCCGAAAGCGGGGGCAGATCATGCCCGAGGCCGCGGCGCAAGCTGTTGATTGAAAACCAGTACAGCGCCGCATCCTCGGGAGTGACACCGAGCGATTCCGCCAAACTGTCGTAGGTTTGCGCCCGCTGGGAGGCGATACGCAGGGCCCGATCGAGCAGCGGCGCCGAGCGAAATGCCGACTTGGATTCCACGATTCTCCCCTCCCCTTTGCTCTCCCATTCCTCCTCCGAACGAAACTATGTTCTCAGAAAGACGCGCCCGACTTCAAGAGGTTGGGCGCGCGCTAGAAAGTTTTTTCCACCCTTTACCCCTCGCCATCCCGCTACCGCAAGAGCGGTTCTATGCAAGAAAAAGTGCGATTGGGCGAGCTTTTTCATCCCGAAATGGCAGCCCATGCAGAAAAAAGTGCGATTGGGCGAGTCCGAAACTCGCTCAATCGCACTTTTCTGCGCACGACCGTTGTATTTCTTTGCAAGCGAGCCGGATCTCGCACAATTCCACGAACAGAGACACGAAAAAGCCCGCTGCGGACAGCGGGCTTTCGATTGCAGCATTGCGCGGCACCGACAAACGATGCGCGACTCCAAACTTAGCGCTTGGAGAACTGCGGGCGCTTGCGGGCCTTCTTCAGACCGTACTTCTTGCGCTCCACCATACGGGCGTCGCGCGTGAGGTAGCCGGCCTTCTTCAGCTCGGCGCGGTAGTCGCCGGCCTCCAGCAGAGCGCGGGAGATGCCGTGACGCAGGGCGCCGGCCTGACCGGACACGCCGCCGCCGTCGATGCGAGCCTTCACGTCGAAGTGGCCGGTGGTGTCGGTCACCTTGAAGGGGGTCATCGCGTAGTTGAACAGCGCCTCGCGGCCGAAGTACTCCTGGCCGTCGCGACCGTTGATGGTCACCTTGCCAGTGCCGGGAACGAGACGGACGCGCGCCACCGCGTTCTTGCGGCGGCCGGTGCCGTAGTACAAAGCCTCATCTGCCATGATTAACCCTCCAGATCGATCTTGCGGGGCTGCTGAGCGGCATGGGGATGCTCAGCGCCGACGTACACCTTCAGTTTCTTGCCCATCGCACGGCCCAGCGTGTTCTTCGGCAGCATGCCCTTGACGGCATGCTCGATGACGCGCTCGGGGTGCTTGGTCATGGCCTCGGTGAACGTCTCCTGCTTGAGCCCACCCGGGAACCCGCTGTGACGATAGTAGGTCTTGGTGGCAGCCTTGGTACCGGTGACCTTGATCTTGTCAGCATTGATGATGATGACAAAGTCGCCCGTGTCCACATGGGGGGTGTACTGCGGCTTGTGCTTGCCCTTCAGAATCTGAGCAGCCTTGGTGGCCACACGACCGAGGACCTGGTCCTCAGCGTCGATGATGACCCACTCGCGCTCAACCTCACCGGGCTTTGCATGATACGTCTTCACTGTTTTCCTCCAATAGATTGCAGGTTCTGTCGGGCGGGTGAAGCCTCCTCCCCCGCGTCGGCGTGGCAGCCGCAATAGCAGGGGCGGAACCGTCCGCCAGAGTGTTTGTTTTCAAAAGTGCACGATTCTCAGACGCCGGTTTCCTACGCCGACACGCGGTGCTTCGGGCCTGGACAACCCTCGGCGGTTGCGTTTCCTTGAACCCATGCGTTTACGGGGCTTTTGAAAGCGAACTTTTGCATTCTCACCCGCCCGCGCGCGAATGTCAACGAAACCGCTCCGAGAAAGCGAAGAATCGCCAAAACTCCACCCCCGAACGGCAGGACGGGCGCACTTCACCACAGAAGGGGACCATGCATAGAAGGACGATCCCTCTGCAGTAGGGAAGGACGGCCGCCACGGAACGCTCCGTCGACGAACCAGTCGAAAAATGCACGAGATTGACGGTTATGAGCGTCTAGGGGGTGCGGACGAGGCGCATTCCAGGAAGACGCTTGACAAACCCCAGGTCAGAGCATCGCGCGTGCAGGAGCACCTTCACAGCTGGCAACCTCGCACCCCTCCAGACGCTCATAACCGTCGATCTCGTGCAAAAAGGCCCCTCTTCGGCAACCAACTCCGAAGAGACCGGCACGGATCTCCCTGAGGTAGCGCGAGTAAATCGCCATGGGGGCTATCTTGCGACCAAGGAACCGATATGACTAATAAGCTAGTCAAATAGTCATTTCTAAGGTAAAATTCCCTCAAAACCTTGTGGGACTTTAGAAGGGAGCTCCCGTGGCAGCAAGCATTGCTTTGGCGGAAGCGAAGGCGAACCTCTCCTCCGTCGTTCGACGCGTGGACGAAACAGGAGCCGAGTTCGTTGTCACCGTGAGAAACCGACCATGCGCGATGATCGTGCCTATCCCTAAGCCAGCACCGCGCAAGCTGAAGGCTGCTGGCGCGCTCGCGGGAAGGAGACCGAAGGCGTCGCGCGCCGAGGAAAAGGCCGCTTACCAAAATGCGCTGGAGGCGAAGTATGTCGACCTTCCTTGATACGAACTGCCTGCTTCGCTATCTTCTTGCTGATATCAAAGATCAATTCGAGACGGTATGCCGACATGTGGAAAACGGCGCGTGCACCTCACCCGAATTCGTAGCCGAATGTGTCTATGTACTCGGCGGAACGGTTTACGGCTTCGACCGAACCGACGTGGCCAACACCATGACAGCGCTCCTCGACGACATCGCCTGCGAACACGAGGCGGCCGTACGCTACGCCCTCGAGCTCTATCGGAACCACACGCTCGACTTCGCCGACTGTATGCTGGCCGCCCGCTTCGTCGTGGAAGGCACCCCCGTGCTCACCTTCGACAAAAAGCTCAACCGATTGCTGGAGGAACTCGCGTAGCCCTCTCTGCGCCTGCGCCGTTGCGAGGGAAATTGTTTCCGTTGGCTTACACGCGGGCGGTTGCGCTCGCAGGCGCGCAGGCGATGGCGCACAATACGGAATGCTTTGTGAAATCCCGGGGTCTAAGGAAGCCTGTCCGTTATGGAAACTCTGTCGCCGTTCGCATTCGTCACGTTGGTCACGCTTATCTCCGGCGCCGGGGGAACGGGGCTCGGCGGCCTCATTGGCGCGCTGTTTAAGAGCGAGTCGAACCGCACCATCAGCCTGCTTTTGGCCTTCGCCGGCGGCGTCATGACCGCCATGGTGTGCTTCGATCTTCTGGCCGAGGCCGAGGAGGCCGCCGGCCAGATCGCCGAGCACGGCGTGCTGCTCGTCATCCTCGCCGTGGCCCTGGGCGTGGCCGTGGTGTACCTGCTGAACCACCTCATCGACCGCAAGACCCGCAAAGAGGTCTCGCACACCGCCGATGCGCACCACCCCGAAACCCACGACGACATCGACGAGCTGGTGCACGCCGACCACCTGAACATGCACAAGCGCCACAACGACTCGAAGCTGTCGCTGTTCGTGGCGGGCGTCGTCATGGCCTGCGCCATCGCCCTGCACAACATTCCCGAGGGCATGACCATCGGCGCCAGCTTCGCCGTGTCCGACAACCTCATGTGGGGCACGGGCATGATCATGGCCGTGCTCATCGGCCTGCACAACATCCCCGAGGGCATGGCCGTGGCCGTGCCGCTCATCTCCGGCGGCACCGGGCGCGCGCGTGCAACTCTCATCACGGCGGCCTGCGGGCTGCCTACGCTACTCGGCGCGTGGCTCGGCTTCTGGCTCGGCGACATCGGGCCTTTGGGCCTCACGCTGTCGCTCGGGTTCGCCTCGGGCGCTATGCTGTACGTGGTCTTCGGCGAGATCCTGCCCGAGGCCTACCTCATCTACCGGAGCAAGCTCCCCGCCTTCGCCGTCATGGTAGGCCTGGCCCTGGGCATGTTCATGATCTTCTTTTAGCGAGACCAGCTACAAAAAACGCCACCCCTCTTCTGCTACACAATGGTTGCTCGCGTGATGTTGGTTCGAATTCGTTCTGAGCGTATTTTTCAAACTTACGTCATGGTATGCTTCTCGAAAAGTATGAGGTGACCCACTAGAAAGATGATCCTATGAATATCGGAATGGAGAGCGAAACCGTCGAGCACAAGAAGTCTACGTCCGAACTCAAAGAAGGTGTATCCTCCATTGCGGCCATTCTCAACAAACACAAGGCAGGCGAACTCTATTTCGGGGTCAAAAACAACGGCGATGTATGCGGAATGCAAGTTGCCGACACCACCCTACGGGAAATCAGCCAGACTATTGCCCACTCCATAGAACCCAAGATCCATCCCGTTATCGAAAAGCTCAGCGACGGCGAGGGCCGTGATTATATTCGCGTCTCATTCTCTGGCGATAGCGCTCCCTATTCATGCAAAGGGGTATTTCGCATCCGCGTCTCCGACGAAGACGTGCTAATGAGCCCCTTGGAAGTACGCCGAGCGGCCGCCCGAGCTTACAACATCGAACACCCTTGGGACCAGCAACTGAGCAATACGCCCGTTGATAGCATTCGAGAAAATGTGCTGAAGGACTATATTTCTCGCGGCCGTTCGTCTGGCAGAATCTCATTCGATTACGAAGACCCCGAAGATGCCCTAGCGCGCCTTGAGCTTGCCGAGGGCGGGCTGCTTACCAACGCTGCCTGCGTATTGTTTTGCAAGCCGGACGACATTATGCTCAAGATGGCGGTATTCGCGACTGACGCCAGGATCAACATCCTCGATATGCATCAAGAACAAGAGGACCTTTTTACCATGGCCGCCATGGCGGAAAATTACGTGATGCGAAACCTTAAATGGCGATTCATCATCACGGGCGAGATGCAGCGCACCGAAGTACCCGAGATACCTCGGGCAGCCATCAAGGAGGCCCTGTTAAATGCCTTCTGCCACCGCGACTATACTTCGCCCCTCGCCGTTCAGGTCGACATATTTGGGGACAAAGTCGAGGTATTCAATCCTGGATGGTTCCCTGAGGGCATAACTCCCGAAGAGCTGCTAGCCGGCACAACCCCGCCTCTTTCGAAGAGTCCCAATCGCCTTATCTCGCGAACGCTTTATCGATCGAGAGACATTGAATCGTACGGAACGGGAATCCAACGCATCAAGGCCCTTTGCAGCGAGGCTGACATTCGGTTCGAGTATGCGAGAGTGCCCCAAGGCACAATTCTTAGATTTTATCGGCCCAACTGGTTTGAAAACGACAACGGGGGCGCGAGTGCCGACAACAGGGGCGCGAGTGCCGACAACAGGGGCGCGAGTGCCGACAACGGGGGCGCGAGTGCCGACAACGGCATTCCCCTGCTTCTAGAAACCGAAGCAGCCGCTTACCACTTCATGCTTGAGCACGGAATGGCCACCAGCGAGCAGATCAGCCAAGCCACGGGTTTAAGCAGACGAGGAACGACTCAGATGCTCCGGCGACTCATCGCTAAGGATTTAGTGGTGGCGGAAGGGGGCAACAGGAACCGCACTTATCGCGCAAAGCAGTGAGACTTTACCTCGAGCGAGATTTTGCCCGAGGCCTACCCTCATCTACCGCAGCAAGCTCCCTGCCTTCGCCGTCATGGTGGGCCTGGCGCTGGGCATGTTCATGATCTTCTTTTAGAAAGCCGGGCGAACCTTGCCGATGCCCGGATGATCGAGGAATTCAACGTAGGCAAGCCAGATCTCCCCGGGCTTCGGGTCATGCGAGGGCATCGTAGACCCCGTCGTCCTCTTCGTCGTCCCAATCGGCAGGCAAAATGGTCCGGCGCGTTTCCGGATCGACTCGGACAACATCCTGCTTCGCCCAGTCGATACTCGGAATATGATCGCCATAGCCACTCTCTATGGGCGCCACCAGCACCCACGGTTTCGAATTCTTGAACACGGTGACGGGTCGCCCGGTTTCGCGCACTGTCGCAGCGATTTTCGAGAAATTGGCCCGCGTCTCAGCGACGGTCGCAGTCATTTCGGCCATGATGCCCCCTTTCAAGATGTTTGACGATCTCAATTATAGCCATTCTCATGTACAAATATATGTACATGAGATGACATTTCTCTCATGGAGATGCACCGCTATGCCGAGATCAGCGGAAAGAAGGTCATATCGCCAGAATAAAGGCGATGACCGCCGTGCCGATGGCTGCGGTACGGCGCTTCGCCCTTAGCTGGTAAATGAAGAGAATGAGAAGGTAGCCGAAGACGATCCCTTTCGTAATCACATCAGCAACGACGCGGGGCATACCCCAGAAAAACGTCGCCAGCGCACAGAGCACAATAACGACAAGGAGGACAAGGGGGCCGACGACCCACGGGTTCCGCAGGCTCCAGAACTCGTTGGTGCTCTCGTGCTCGATCCACCATAGGGCTGTCCTACGTTCACGCTTATCGTCGATCATTACTTGCCCTCCTTTTAGTCGCCACTATTGAAAGAGTATAAAGAAAACTGCATAGGTGGCCGCAAGGCCCCAAAGTTCGAGCGCCGTGCAAAAGTAGCGCCTCGCCAGAATTGTGCGAACAACAGCGAAGCACTCGAACGCCATCGTGGCCGCGCCCCACCCAACACGTCGGATGTCTTCCGGTAGGCCGAAGACGGGCAGGACGGCAATCAGCACCATAACGAACGCCCAGACGGCGGTTACTACCTTATCCGCCCGAGTCCACAAGCTGGGCCTATTTGCGCTTTCGCTCATATTGACCACCTATCTGGCGCTTCTCTAACTTGATGTTCCCGCTCATTTAATCGAGGTCAAATTGAGAGGTTAAAGCAGCATTCCGACAATAGCACAGATTGCACGCACGCGACGACCCGTCTTCAACACCCAAGAAAACAGCGGTCTCAGAAGAGCCCGAGCCAGAGAGCCATCGGCCCAGCCACCCACAACAGCAAAGCAATCATAATGGAAATGCAGCAACATATATACATGCAATGAGGACCGCAGCTGCCAACGCCGCGATAACCCATGGGCCGCGCATTGACCATTCGTCTGCCCGCGACACGACAACTTCAAAAAAGCTGCAACCTCGCTTGACACTTTTTTGTTTCATGCGGCCGCCCCATCAATCACAAGCCCCGCGTCCCCATGGAGTGCCGAGCCAATCAGCGCAGTCACAACACTCCATGAGGCACCGTCCAAAGACCAGAGGCTCAACATTTGAAATCAAGCACGTTGAGGTCCGATGGCCCGCTTACCCTACGCCGCATTTTCGCAATGCAGGCTAGAAAAGGCAGTTGAAAAGCCTGAATACCGAAGCGGCCGACCCAACCAGAGCCCCGCCAGGCCCCGTCCATACCATGCTAGCCGCCAATCCCGCGTTTGTGATTAGTAGCTCGTTGTAGCATTTTCGTTCTTTCGCGTTAAGCTTCACAGTACCTGGAACAGGACGATTGTTCTTGAAGCCGTGAGCATCGCACCAGGCCTTAGAAAACCTATCTGTGCATTGGCCGCGTTCGAGGGGCATGATGCCGGGATCCTGGTAGTTGTCGGGGACGTAGATGTCGCCTGATCCGCCGGGATTTGCGGGTTCACCACCGATGTCGGCGAAGGCCATCGCAGCAGGCGACAAAGTCAGGGCCGCGCAAAGGGCCAAAGAGGTCAGTGTTGCACTTACTTTCTTCATTGTTGTTCCTTTCATTGTCCGATGATACCAGCAATTGTCCACTCCTTTCTCCCTTGAGTGCTGGTGCTCACTGGTTGTAAGAGGCATATTCTTGGAGCAACGCCAGAGAATCTTCTTCCCCTTGCGCTGAGCCAAGAACTTCCCCCTGATCATTCAAAATAAAGACCGTCGGGATGTGCTCTAACCCGTAAGCCTCATAGACGCTTTTATCCTGATCGAGGTAGATAGGGAAATCCCCCTTATGCCCTTCAACATCGTCAAGGCTTTCGTCTTCCGCAACGGTAAATAAGTTTTTCTTAATCGCATCGGCGCTATCTAACTGATCGATTCTCTCGATCAGCGACTCACAATGGGGGCACCATGAGCCCCAAAAAAGCAGCACGTTCTCCTCGTCTTTTTGAAGCTTATCAAAATAACGATCTTCGCCACCCAAGCTAAAATCCGTCGCCGTCGTCAGCGCTGAATAGTTCTGAGTGTACGGTTCATGGCTCTCTGCAACACAACCTGTCACTGAGCCCACAAGCACCCCAAGTAAAAGCACCGCGACGACAAATGAGGCGTTTTTTCGAAGCCATTTTTTGCACATAGGAAACACCTCCTCTAAGAGCTGATTCTGGCCTGTCATAGTAAACGTAAGCTGATCAGCAAAATTACTATATAACAATTATTTTTGTAACACAAGGTCAATAGTTACTTTTTTTAATAATTTCTAAGTAGCAGTATCGAGCGAACTGCCCAAGTAACAAAGCAGCAAAAAGACATTCCAGGTATTCGAATTGTTTTAGATTTCCCCTAGACTATCGTTGATGCATGGTCTACTATGTTTATTGTCGTACAATAATTTTTACGAGAGGAGTCCTCATGCTGTTCTTTAGTGACAACACATTCGCCGCCGCTTGCCTAGGCATAGGCCCTACAGGTCATTGCGTTCAAATTTGAATTGCCACGCCCGCTCCAGACGATTGCCCCGAGCAATAGCAGCAAGACAGGCGTTGGAGCCCAACAGTGGATAAGCAATTAGCCGCAATCAAGACAACGCGGAGCAAGCTCGTTTCAACAAGTCGTGGACTCGCCACTCTCTTCTTGATCATTTTCGTTTTGTACTGCGCCGCCCATGTCGCGGTTTTTCTTTATATGGCCCTATTACCCAATGGGTTTTCCTATCTCGGCCCTTCAACGCTTGCGGGCACCTTGCCTTTCATCATTCCTTCTATATCAGGCGGTTTCACCATTTTCTTGCTCTGGCGCATTTTCCGTGAAATCGGGCGCAATGCCTCCCCTTTCACACCATTGCGGGTTCGACAAATCAGAGCGTTAGGTTTCCTCTTTTTGGCTACGGCGATTTGCGGCTTCTTCATCACCCCCGGCACAGATGTTGGCGCCATCAATGGGGATGCCCATATGCTCATCGAAAGCGATGCGTCTGCGAGCGATTCGATTCACGTTGATGCAACCAGCTTCATGATCTCCATAGTGTGTTTCGCGCTCTCATTTATTTTTAGCTATGGTGCCACTCTTGAGCAGGAAACCGACGACCTAGTGTAAAATCACGGCCATGAAATACGCAATCCAGCTCGGTAAGCTCATGAAGGAACGCGGTGTGCGCGGCACCGACCTCGTTGAGCTTACCGGACATACTCCGGCCAATATTTCGCGCTTGCGACAGGGGAAGATCCGTTCGGTGCGGTTCTCCACCTTGTTCGCTATCTGCGATCGCTTGGACTGCGCCCCCGGCGACATCCTCATTCGCATCACCGATGAGGAGGCCGAACATCCCGAGAAGGGCGTCTTCGTGATCAATTTAGAAGACGAAGCCGACGACTAGCGCTTCCGCTCCCCACCCCTCACCCCAAGGCTTAACAAAGGCGAAACACCGGGGTCGGTTTCGCGAAACATTGCTCTCCTATGCTGACGATACAGCATTCCGCACAATGCACAAGGAGAACGCTATGTACGATTTCGACCGACCGCGCACCGCGCGCCCCGACGCCGCAGGCACCGGGACCGTCGCCGGCTCCGCCCGCCTTGCGCCCTGCGACCGGCACCCACGCGCGCCCCGCGAAGGCGATGTCCGCATTCCCGCCGGGTGCGCCATCGCGGCCATCATGGACCGAAGCGGCGCGCGCCACGACGGGAGCGACATCCTGCGCTCCATCGCGCTCATGCACGACCGCTCCAACGGCCTGGGCGGCGGCTTCGCGGCCTACGGCATCTACCCGGAGTACGAGGAGCTATACGCCTTCCACATCATGTACGAGTCCGATGAGGCCCGGCGCGAGACCGAGGCCTACCTGGACACCTACTTCATGAGCGAGAAGCAGGAGCGCATCCCCACCGAGCCCGTCGCCTCCATCAAGAACCCGCCGGACATCTGGCGCTACTTCGCCGCACCTCACCCCATGCGCCTGGCGGCCAGCGGCCTGGACGAGGCCGAGTACACCATGGCCCACGTCTTCCACATCAACGGGAAGATCGACGGGGCCTTCGTCGCCTCGTCGGGCAAGAACATGGGCGCCTTCAAGGGCGTGGGCTACCCCGAGGACATCGGCGCGTTCTACCGCATCTGCGACTACGACGCCTGGGCCTGGACGGCCCACGGGCGCTTCCCCACCAACACCCCCGGCTGGTGGGGCGGCGCGCACCCGTTCACGCTGCTGAACTGGTCGGTGGTGCACAACGGCGAGATTTCCAGCTACGACGCGAACCGCCGTTACGTGGAGCAGTTCGGCTACGACTGCGAGCTGCAGACCGACACCGAAGTCATCACCTACCTGTTCGATCTGCTGAGCCGCCGCCACGGGCTCACGCCGGAGCTGGCCGCCCACATCATGACCGCGCCGGCCTGGGACGAGATCGACGCCATGGAACCGTCGCAAGCCGCCTTCGAAACCGCTCTGCGCACCACCTACGCGAGCGCACTCGTGAACGGACCTTTCTCGGTGATCTTGGGCTCGAGCGAGGGATTGCTCGCCATCAACGACCGGCTGAAGCTGCGGGCGCTCATGGCCGCCGAGAAGGGTTCCATGGTGTACATGGCCAGCGAGCAGGCGGCCATCGAGCTGGTGTGCCCCGACGCGGAGAACATGCGCGCCATCGGGGGCGGCGAGCCCTTTGTGGTGCAGCTTGATTCCGTGGTCGCCGCCAAGGCCGCTGCCGATACCGACGCCGAGAACGATCCGCACAACGCGCCGTTGGCCCACGAGGTCGGCGTGCTGCCCCGCCGGAAGGAGGCTTAAATCATGCGCGACTTCCGCAACCCCCGCTACAAAGTACTGCGCGACCGGGAAGAGTGCATCGAATGCGACCTGTGCGTGCGCCAATGCGCCAACGAGGCGCACTACCGCGACGAGAAAACTGGCGCCCTGCGCGCCGATTCCATGAAGTGCGTGAACTGCCAGCGCTGCACGCTCCTGTGCCCCACTCGGGCCCTTGCCATCACCCGCTGGCCCCAGGTGGATGCCGAAAGCGCCGTGTGGACCGAAGGCGCCATGGACGACATCACCGCCCAGGCGCAGACCGGAGGGGTGCTCCTCGCCTCCATGGGCAATCCGAAGAGCTACCACATCTACTGGGAGCATCTGCTGCTGAATGCGAGCCAGGTGACCAACCCCTCCATCGACCCTCTGCGCGAGCCCATGGAAACCCGCGTGGTGCTGGGCAGCCGCCCGAGCAAGCTGCGCGTGAACGAGTGCACCCGCACCGTCGTCTCTCCCCTGCCGCCCCAGCTGTCGCTAGATGTGCCCATCATGTTCTCGGCCATGAGCTTCGGCTCGGTGTCGCTTAACACCCAGAAGGCGCTCGCGATGGCCGCGCGCGAGCTGGGCACCTACTTCAACTGCGGCGAGGGCGGCCTGCACCGCGATTTGGAACCCTACGCCGACCGCGCCATCGTGCAGGTGGCCAGCGGACGCTTCGGCGTGGACCCGCACTACCTGAACGCCGGCGCCGCCATCGAGATCAAGATCGGCCAGGGCGCCAAGCCCGGCATCGGGGGGCATCTGCCCGGCGAGAAGATCAACGAGGAGGTGTCGCGCACCCGCATGATTCCCGAGGGCACCGACGCCATCTCGCCGGCGCCGCACCACGACATCTACTCCATCGAGGACTTGCGCCAGCTCATCTTCTCGCTGAAGGAGGCCACCGGCTACGCCAAGCCCGTGGCCGTGAAGGTGGCCGCCGTGCACAACGTGGCAGCCATCGCCTCCGGCATGGCCCGGGCCGGCGCCGACATCATCGTGCTGGACGGCTTCCGCGGCGGCACGGGCGCGGCGCCCAAGCGCATCCGCGACAACGTGGGCATCCCCATCGAGCTGGCCCTGGCCGCCGTGGACGAGCGGCTGCGCCAGGAGGGCATCCGCTCCACCGTGAGCCTCGTGGCCTCGGGCACCCTGCGCAACGCCGCCGACGTGGTGCGGGCCGTGGCCCTCGGCGCCGACGCCGTCTCCATCGGGTCGGCGGCGCTCATCGCCATGGGCTGCCACCAGTGCGGCGACTGCGCAAGCGGCCGCTGCAACTGGGGTATCGCCACCCAGCGGGCCGACCTGGTGGCCCGCCTGAACCCCGACGCCGCCGCCGAGCGCGTGGTGAACCTCGTGTCCGGCTGGAACCGCGAGATTCAGGAGATGATGGGCGGCATGGGCATCAACGCCATCGACTCGCTGCGCGGCAACCGGCTGATGCTGCGCGGCGTGGGGCTCAACGAAAAGGAACTGGAAATCCTCGGCGTGAAGTACGCGGGAGAGTGATCGCATGCCTAAAACCATCATCGTTGAATTGGGAACGAAGCACTTCCAGGAGGCCAACGCCGCCGTGCGCGCAGCCCTGGAGGCGGCCGACACCGTCTGCATCGTGGAGGCCTACGCCCAGCGCTACCTGGGCTGCACGCTGCCCGTGGGCAAGCGCCTGGAAATTCATGGAACCCCCGGCAACGACTTGGCCTGCTACATGGACGGCGGCGAGGTGGAGGTATTCGGAAGCGCCCAGGACCAAACCGCCAACACCATGAACGCCGGCTCCGTGGTGGTCCACGGGCGCGTGGGCGACGCGGCCGGCTACGCCATGCGCGGCGGCGAGCTCATCGTGCGCGACGGCTGCGGCTGGCGCGGCGGCATCAACATGAAGCAGTACGGCGAAAAGCGCCCGGTCATCGTCATCGGCGGGGACGCGGGCAACTTCCTCGGCGAGTACATGGCCGGCGGCATCATCGTGCTCATGGGCCGCGCCGGCGATCATTTGGCCTCCGGCATGCACGGCGGGGTCATCTATCTGCGCCGTAACAACGCGCCGGCCGTGGTGCCCGACGGGCTGGATGTGGGAGAGCTGACCGACGATGACTCGGCGACTCTCGGCGCGCTGCTCGCCCGCTACGACGCCTGCTTCGGCACCGAGCCCCACGAGCAGGCGAGCGTAGACGAGTTCGTCGCGCTGCGCCCCGCCTCCAGCCGCCCCTATGCGGCCATGTACGCGAGCTAGCGGCCGTTCGGCCTCACGCCCACGCAGAAGGAGCCCCGGCGGTGCAACCGGGGCTCCTTCTGTTAGTTCCAGGGGTCTTCCGAGAACAAGGGCTCGCGCTCGGCGGGGCGGTCGGAATAGGGGTCGTAGCCGTCGTCGTCCTCGTTCTCCGCGCGGACGAAGGGGTCGTCGGGGGCCGCATCGGCAGGCCGTCGCTTCGCGATCTGGCTCGGCAGCGGCTTCACTACGATGCGAGCATGCGGGTCCTGCCGCGGGTCAATGGGCATGACGGTTATTCCTTCTCGCCGGCGCGGGTGATGTCGTAGGGGGTCGTTTGGTACACATAGTAGTTCAGCCAGTTGGTGTAGAGCAACTGGGCGCAGGAGAACCACGTGGAAACCGGCTCGCGCGTCGGGTCGTCGTCGGGGAAGTAGTGGGCCGGCACGGCGATGCTCATCCCCTTGGCGATGTCGCGGTCGTATTCCGCCTTCAACGTTTCACGGTCGTATTCCGGGTGCCCGAACACGAAGAAGTTTTGCGAATCGATGGACTTCGCCACGTACACCCCGGCCTCGTCGGACACGGCGATGAGCTCCAGCCCGGGATGCGCCTCGATGTCGGCGGCCCGTACCTCGGTGAAGCGCGAGTGGGGCGCGAAGAACTCGTCGTCGAACCCACGCACGAGCGGCGAGGTGCGCTTGACCACCGCGTGGGGAAACACGCCGAACATCTTCTCGGGCAGCTCGTGTTTGGGCACGCCGTAGTGGTAGTAGATGCCGGCCTGGGCACCCCAGCAGATGTGCAGCGTGGAATGCACGTGGGTCTTCGACCACTCCATGATCTCGCAGAGCTCAGGCCAGTAGTCCACCGCCTCGAATTCCAGCCGCTCCACCGGCGCGCCGGTGATGATAAGACCGTCGAAGTGCTCGTCGCGCACCTCATCGAAGGTGGTATAGAAGGCTTCCAAATGCTCGGCGGCCGTGTTCTTCGAGTCGTGACTCGCCGTCTGCAGAAGCTCCACCTCCACCTGGATGGGGGTGTTCGAGAGCTTGCGCAGAATCTGCGTCTCCGTGGTGATCTTCGTGGGCATGAGGTTCAAAAGCAACACGCGCAGAGGACGAATGTCCTGGTGCATGGCGCGGTGCTCGGTCATGACGAAGATGTTCTCCTCTTCCAGCGCCGCCGTGGCCGGCAGCGCGTCGGGAATGCGAATGGGCATGGTGCCTCCTATTCCACGGCGGCCAGGGCCTGGTCGATGTCGGCAATGAGATCGGCGGCGTCCTCGATGCCGCACGACAGGCGGATGAGGTCGGCGCTGATGCCGGCCGCCTCAAGCTCCGCGTCGTTCATCTGGCGATGGGTGGCGTTGGCCGGGTGCAGCACGCAGGTGCGGGCGTCGGCCACGTGGGTGGCGATCTGAGCCAGCTTCAGGTTCTTCATGAAGGTCTCGGCCGCCGCGCGCCCGCCGGCCACGCCGAAGCTCACCACGCCGCAGGAGCCCTCCGGCAGGTACTTCGCCGCCAGGGCCGCCTCGGCGTCGCCCGAAAGCGACGGATGGCGCACCCAGGCCACCTTCGGATGGGCCGCCAAGTGCTCGGCCACGGCCAGGCCGTTGGCGGCGTGCCGGGCCATGCGCAGGTGCAGGCTCTCAAGCCCCAAATTGATGAGGAAGGCGTTCTGCGGCGACTGGATGGAGCCCAAATCGCGCATGAGCTGGGCCGTCGCCTTGGTGATGTAGGCGCCTTCCAGGCCGAAGCGCTCGGTGTACACCACGCCGTGGTAGCTCTCGTCGGGCGTGGTGAGCCCCGGGAACTTGTCGGCGTGGGCGTTCCAATCGAACTTCCCCGAATCCACGATGACGCCGCCGACGGAGGCCCCGTGGCCGTCCATGTACTTGGTGGTGGAATGGGTCACGATGTCGGCGCCCCATTCGATGGGGCGGCACAGCACCGGCGTGGGGAAGGTGTTGTCCACGACGAGCGGCACGCCGTGGGCGTGGGCCGCCGCCGCGAAGCGCTCGATGTCGAGCACCGAGAGCGCCGGATTCGCGATGGTTTCGCCGAAGACGCACTTCGTGTTGGGGCGGAAGGCGGCTTCCAGTTCCTCGTCGGTGCAGTGCGGGTCCACGAACGTGCATTCCAGCCCCATGCGGCCCATGGTGTGGGCGAGCAGGTTGTAGGTGCCGCCGTAGATGGCCGAGGAGGCCACCACATGATCGCCGGCGCCCGCGATGTTGAACACCGCGAAGAAGTTCGCCGCCTGGCCCGAGGAGGTGAGCATGGCCGCACATCCGCCTTCCAACTCCGCGATCTTCGCCGCCACGGCATCGTTGGTGGGGTTCGCCAGGCGCGTGTAGAAGTAGCCGGACTCCTCCAAATCGAACAGGCGCCCCATATGCTCGCTCGTGTCGTACTTCCACGTGGTGTTCTGGTAGATGGGCACCTGGCGAGGCTGGCCGTCGCCGGGCCGCCACCCGCCTTGCACGCAGGTTGTTCCAATCCGCTCGCTCATTCAGGGCTCCTTTGGGTCTCGCATTTTTTCGCTCGCCCATTATAGGGGCACCCGAGCCACCGCCGTTATAGGAAGTCCCCAGCGAACGTCATCGGAATCACCGAAATCGACCGAATGTCGAGTCTGCAAAAGCAAAGGGCCCCGAGGACAATCCTCGGGGCCCAATCTCTATCGGCACGCTCCTGCAATGCGCTCGTTTGCAAGGGGGTTTGGGGATGAGCGCACTGCAAGGGCAGCTTTTAGAAGAACATGAACACGGACGCGCCGGCCGAGTAGAACACCATGCGTAGGCACACAGCGCCCACAATCGCACAGACGAGGCCGATTGTCGCAAGAGCCGCCGTCGAGGCATTCTTACGACGTCCGACAAGAGCGCACACGAGAGGCACTACGCAGCCCACGGCGATGACGCCGATCCAGAACAGCAGGGATGCCTCGCCGGTCAAGATATTGGCAGCCTCAACCGGATTGGCGATAGGCTGATTGGGATGAGTCGGATCCCAATACAGACCAACTTCGGTAAAGGACGCCGCACTTGCCATGACCGCCACGCCCCAGATAAGGGAAAACACGGCATTGGCGGCGGCTCCAGCGATGGAAGAAACCCCGAGCACCTTCGCGGCGCTAATCTCGTCGCTCTCGGTCTCTTCTTCGGATTTGCAGCACTTGCCGAGCAAGATCACCGTCAGCGGACCGAGCAGAGCGGCATTGCCCAGGTAGGCGAGCCACAAAAGCGGCGAATCCCATGCCGGCCGGGCTGCCATGTTGTAGGAATGGCTCATGACAATCACCAGCACCACCGAAATCACCAGTGCGCACACGGCCAGCCACTTCGGAACGGTGCCCTCGGGCTTACGCAGATATACGAAGTACAGCACCATGACCACCGCCATCACCACAATGGCGACAAGCTCCTGGGTAATGCCCGAGGTGGGGTTGCCGAAACCGTTGAATATGCGATCCCAGTGCTCCAGATGGAAGAACACCGCGACGCCGCCCACGATCAGAAGCACCACCGAGGTGATGAGCGCCGGCATTTGCACGCGGCGCCCCGTGCCGGCGAGGGAAAGGACGGCGCTCGCGCCGAAGACGCCGGCCGACCAGGCCATGAACAATGTGAACAGAATAAGGGGCCATTGCATTTCCATGGTCTACTCCTTTCCCTGCCACGTGTGGTCGCGCAGGATATAGAGGAACGACGGTTTGTTCCCCACATCGGTGAGCGTGTGCACGTCGGCCCCCTCATCGAAGGGCTCGCAGAAGCTGCCGATAGTTTCGCCACGCGGGCCGCGGAAGCTCTTGATGCCCTCGTCCAAATCTCCGAACCACTTGGCCATGCCCACGCAGTTGGTGACGCATTGCGGCAGCTCCCCCTGGGCAATCTGCTGCTCGCACAGGGTGCACTTCTCTACCACGCGCTCTTCCTCGTTCAGGTAGCGAACGCCGTAGGGGCAGCTCATGGCGCAGAACTGGCAACCGATGCACTTTCCCTTGTCAATCTGCACCGTGCCGTCAGGCAGCTTATGGGAGGCGCCCGTGGGACACACCTTCACGCATTCCGGCTCCTCGCAGTGCTGGCACTGCACCGGCAGGAAGTAAAAGTCGTGGCTGGGCACCTCGCCTTCGCCCGGCTCGTTGGGGCCGATGCGCAGCACCTTGTTCCAGAAACTGCCGATGGGCACGTTGTTGGTCATTTTGCAGGCACCGTTGCAGGCCATGCAGCCCACGCAGCGGTTGCAGTCGATGGCGAGTGCGTAGCGCGCCATTACTGATCCCTCCCCTCGTAGACGGGCGCCCAATCCTTCAAGCGCGCGTCGCTCGCATCGTGAATGATCTCCGCGCCGTCCTCGGTACAAGGGCACGGGTTGCCGAACGGACTGTTGTCGGCTGTCGCCTTGTACACCTTCACCGGATAGCCGCGAACAATGGCCGAACCGCAATGAGGGTCGTCAATATCGTTGTTGACCAGCTGGTTGACCGCCGAATAGCGCCAACCGTGCTCGGGGGCGGGCATTTCCGGATACCACCAGGTGTGCTCGCAGTTGATGACGCCCCGCGGAATGCCGTAGTACAAATCGGCCGTCTCGCGGATCTTCCCGTGGGGGCTTTCGATCCACACCCAGTCGCCCTGTTCGATGCCCCACTCGGCGGCATCCTCCGGGTTGATCTCCACGCGCGGTACCGGCCAAACCTCGCGGCACCACGGCAGCTGCCGATGCTCCGAGTGGAAGTACACCGGAATGCGGCGGCCGGTCAGGCACTGCACCGGGTACTCGTCCCACAACTCGGGATTGCGGTCACGAGAATCGGGGTTGGGGCGGTAATCGGGAAGGGCATCCTCGGCGCCGTGGAAGGTCTCCATGATGGTGCACCAGATCTCCTGCTTCATCGTGGGGGTGTTGAAGCCGGGAATGACGTTGGAGGCAGTGGGCTCGTCAGTGTAGGCCTTCTTCATGAAGCCCGTTTGGAAGCGGTAGTAGGTGCCCCAATCGTCGGGACGGATCTTCTTCACGTCCCACCAACCGTTCTCCTGGAACTCGTTGACGAAGGCCTCCCAGCTCGGCGACACCTCGCGCACGACGTAGTCGAGCTTCTCCTCCAAGGTGGGATAGGGGTTGTTCTCGTCCCAGCCCCAAGGCAAGCCAACGCGCCGGTACAGCTCCTCGACGATCTCGGGGTCGTAGCGTGCTTCCGCCAAAGGCTCCACACAGGGCACGCAGGCGCCCAAGGCACCGCCAGACCCCTGACTCTGACGCGGGCAGGCGATCTCGAGCCAGTGTGTGCACGGCAGGATGATGTCGGCCATCTCGCTAGTGGGGTGGTGCCACAGGTCGATGTCGAACATGAAATCAAGCTGTTGCAGGGTTTCCCACGCCATGGTGGTGTTGCCCATGTTCATGAAATCGCCGGACTGGCAGACGGCGCCCTTCACCGGATAGGGCTCGCCGGTAACACCGGCCTCCCAGATGCTGTTGGCGTTGGCCCACAGCGCCCACCACTCGAACAGAGGGTGCTTGTCGCGGCCGAGCTGCTTCTCCATGATCTCCGGATGGTTGAGCGGCGTGTCGATGGTCTTGGAATAAGACTGATCCGAGAAGTTGCCCATGTAGTTCACGTCCAGCTTCGTGGCGCCGCGCTGGCCGCCCGGGCCGTCGGTGTTGCCGGTAATGGCCGTGAGCAACTCGATGGCGCGACAGTTCATGATGGAGTTGCCATGATGCTCGACAGCGAGCTGGTACATGATGCCGCCGTTGCCCCAGCGCGGATCCTTGCGGGTGCCGTAGACCAAGGCCGCCTCGGTCACCTTCTCGGCCGGCACGCCGGTGATCTCGGCGGATTTGTCCGGCGCGTACTCGGCGCAGCGCTCGGCGAACTTCTGCCACACGGGCACCGCCGTATGCTTGGAACCGTCGGCGAAGGTCACTTCGAAGGAACCCTCAGTCGCCGGATCGATGGCCTCGAAATCCTGCAGCTCGGGCATCCAGCACTGAGCATGGCCCTCGCGCACGTTGGCCTCGCCCCATTGACCGGCAAAGGTGCGCTCCGACCAATTGTCAGCGTTGCCCGTACCGTCGTAGCGCGGGTAAGGCTTCTCGCCCTCCCAGATACCGCACTCCGGATCGGCTGCCGGATCGTAGTCGGGGTTGGCCTTCGCCTGATCGGCCGAGGCATTGAACCACTTCAGGGAGTTCGACGCCTTGTCCCATACCATATACTTCCAAGGACTGCCGTCTTCTTGCAGATCGGCCTGGGTGAGCAACTTGGTCTTCACCATGGTGGGCCCATGGAAGATATGGGGGACCGGCGGTCCGGAGGGTTCCTTGTCATCCACCACGAGGAAGCAGGCGTTGGTCCAGCGTTTCACGAACTTCCAATCGACCAGGTCGTTCTCGATGATGACGTGACACATGGCCAGTGCGAGCGCCGTATCGGTGCCCCCCTTTAAAGCCAAGTGGATGTCAGACTCCTTGCCCAAGTTGGTCGTGCGCGGGTCTACCGAAATGAACGTATCGGCCTGCATGGCCTCATCGATGACCGACCGCCCCGCCTCATCGTAGTTGGAGCCTTCCGGCGTGGAGGCCCAAATGGTGAACACCGGCGGCCGCTCGACCGTCGCCGACCAGCTGTGGTTGTACTCCGAGGTGAGCGCCGACGCGAAGTGGCGCGGGCCTTTGCACACCTGCCAGGCCACCGAGGTGTTCGGCGTCATGAACCATGGACCGTAGCCGGCATAGGGGGACATGCACCAGATACGCCCCGTGCCGCCCATGGTGAACAGCGCCTCGCCGCCGTACTTGTCCTTCACCTGCTGAATGCCCTCCACGATGGCATCGAGCGCCTCATCCCAGCCGATGCGGACCCAACCGGGATCCTCGCCTTTGGGATTGGTGCGCTTCATAGGGTAGCGCAGACGGTCTGGATGGTAGCACGCCTGCAGCGAAGACACCGACTTGTTGCAGCAGCTGCCCATGGTATGGGGAGCGCTCTCGTCGCCCTCGATCTTCACGGCTCGGCCGTTTTCCACCGTCACCCACACGCCGCACTCCATTTTGCCGCAACCGCGGCAGCAGGTGCGGATGCGCTTCACCTCGCCGGCGCTGTCGACGGCCGTGTACGGGGCAGCCGCCAATGCGCTCTCGGCACCCGCCGACAAGCCGACGGCGGCCGCAGCGACAGCCGACGTCTTCAGGAAAGTGCGTCGGGACAGCGTTAATGAGCTCATCTTTTCCTCCTTCTCCTCTTCTCTCTTAATGCAGATGCGCGGAATCCGTCCGCGCCCGGGTGCGACACCGCGAAAAGCTGGGTAGACCTCCCGCAATGCCGCGAGGATAGCGCCCGTTTGCTAGGCTGCGCAGCCAGCTTATCGCCGCCGAGGCAACAACGGTGCTGCACTCTCGCGCCGCTTCGCGCAATGTGCGAGCCGCTGTTGCGCGAGCATGGATCTGGGCGCATCCCGTTCTTTGGTGATGCCATACTTGCATCACCAAATCGGAGGCCGCATACTAGGGGCACTGCCACCGTGAGATACTGGGCACGAGAAGAAAAGAGGGGCTATGGAAATCGATTACTTGCGAGAATTCACCGTGCTTGCGCGCCAGCTGAACTATCGCGAGGCGGCAGCCGAGCTTCACCTGTCTCAGTCGACCCTCAGCAGGCACATCACCGCCCTTGAGGCCCTTTACGGCGTTCCGCTGTTCCAGCGCGATCGCCACGCTGTGCACCTCACAGACGCTGGCGTCTTTCTTCTCGATTATGCCAAAGGCATCTGGGATCAGTACTCGCTTTCCCGTGAACATATGCAACGGCTCTTCGCTGGAGAACATCTGCTTCGTATCAGCGGCGTCATCGGGCACCCTTCGCTCTATCCTTGCATACGGGATGCGGAATCGCTGCTGCACGATATCGATCCGACTGTGACGCTGCGCATCGAGCGAAACGCAAGTGCTGTGCCAGGGGATCAAATCGATGAGCTGGACAACGATGGGGCGGACTGCGCGCTCCTGTTTTCGGCTGTCGACGACCTTGAAGGCCACGACGATTTGGCCTGCCTTCCGCTGGCGACGGTGCCCATGGCCCTTATCGTGCGCCGAGATCATCCTCTTGCCAGCGCGCCCTCCATTGATGCCACCATGCTGGAAGGCGGCACGTTCGTCCAATTGACTGGTCCTGATTTCTCCGCCCATTGGCGTGTTTTCGGGAAGCTGCTCGACAGAGCGGGCATCGGCTATACGACGATGCCCTATCCGGCCAATAGCGAGTACGACGCCGTTCGAGCCGCTGACGTCATGGGACGGCATCTGTATCTTACCCAGCGCTATGCCATTCTTCCCGCCATGGCCCAGAATCCCGATCTAGTGGCCATCCCCCTTGCCGACGAGCGGCTTACGCCCTCTCTCGATCTGATTTATCGCCTCGGGCACAAAGAAGGGCTTGCGCGCAATGCCGCCTCATGCCTCGCGGAGGCCTTCCGCCGCTTCACGGAGACGCATTAACGCCCATTCACCCGTTCCGTAGATTTCTTCTTTAGTTGAAAATGCACCATTGTTCTAAGAACATTTGTTTGCTACAATATGACTACGGAGATGAGAGCGGTTGCATTTATTGTTACTAATTGTTACAATAAATTGCGCCATGCAGAAGGTCGAGAGACATGCCCATGACAGCTAGAGAAGCGATACGGCTCACCAAGAAAATGGGCGGACGCTTCGTCAGGCACGGAGCGAGACATGACATTTTCGCGAATGCGGCTGGCGAAGAGTTCCCTATCCCCCGCCACCCCGGAGATCTTTCGCCGGGGGTCGAGCGAGCCATCAAAGAAAAGCTAGGGCTTCTCTAATACTTCACCCAATAGAGAGGAAGCGACCTATGAAGTTTCTCTACGAAGCCATCCTCACCCCGTGGAGCGGCGGGTGGGAAGCTGAGTTTCCCGACCTGGGTATCTGCACCCAGGGGGACACTCTGTTCGATGCGGCTTTCATGGCGCAAGATCTGCTGACCCTCTGGATCTCCCAAGCGCTTCGTGAAGGACGGCCCTTGCCGGAGCCGCGGATGGACCATCCCGCCCCCGCAAACGGCAAGGCCATCGCCGTTGCCGTGGAATGCGATGCCGACACGCCTTCCCTCACCACCATGACCGTCCAAGAAGCGGCGGATATCCTCGATGTCAGCACCTCGCGCATACACGCCATGATTCGCGACGGCATTCTGAGAACCGAGAAAGTTGGCAGCGCCCGCCTTGTGTCAGCCGACGATGTCATAGACTATTTCAATAGCCCCCGAACTGCTGGCCGCCCAAAGAAGGTCGCGACCGCCTGATTTCGGGAGATGTGTCTAGCGGGCCTCCACCTTGTCGAGGAGCTCCTGTCGGTTGTTGACCAGGGACTTCTCGTAGATGTGGCGCACGTGGGTCTTCACGGTGCCCGTGGTCACGAACAGCTCGTTGGCGATATAGGGAAGGGTGCGGCCGCGCACTAGCAGCCCGAGGATCTCCGCCTCGCGGGCCGTCAGCCCCACGGCCCGGGCAAAAGCGGCAGCAGGATCCTCTTCTTGCGCTTCGTCCAGCACGCTAGAGCCCTTACCCTCCGCAAGAGCAAGTTCGGTGGAGCAGGAAGACTTCCCCGTCCGACCCTGTTCTCTTCTTGGCGCCTCTTCCGCCTCTTCCACCTCTTCCATCTTTTCCGCATCCCCCTCTGCCTCCTCGCCCTCGTCCGCGCCTACCTGCGCGGCTCGGGCCACTACCATAAAGAACAGCGCGAGCACACCGGCGCCGCATACGGCAGACAGTAGCAAGGGCGTCTCTCCCGCCATCTGAAACAGCAGCTTGCCGACGAGGTTCCCCGCGAGCACCACGGCGCTGATCAGCGCTTGGCCCACACCGAAGGCCACCAAGGGAGACAAGCCCTGAAGACGGGTGCTGCGCGTCACCACCACATAGACGAGCGGTTGGAAGAACAGCATGCAGCCCTGAACGAGCGCCCCTCCAACCGACACCGCCGCCGCACCGAGCACCAGAATAGCCACAAGACCCACGACGCTGAAGGTGACGGTGATGCGATACAGCTGCACTACGGAGAAGGCCGTCCGCTCAGCCGTCAGGGGCACGAGCGCCATGGTGGCGATGCAGGCGCAAAGAGCGATGCCACCCGGGTAAAGGCTGTCGGCCCCCTCGTAGGAAGTGCCCATGATGACCGAGGCCATCACGTTGCCCACAAGGGCCGCCACGGCAATCACCCCCAGCGAGCGCCACGGAAGCGCATGTAGCTCGCGCGAGCCGGCCGTCACCTCACCGGGAGCCTTCCCGGAGGAACCCGGCGAACCCGCTATGTCGGTAGAGAGAGCAGAGGAGGGGAACACCTCGGGAGCAAGCCCCGAACGTGCCGAGGCATCCCAGAACCAGAGGCCCCAGGAAACTAGGGGCAGAAAGACAACAACGACCTGGGCCGCCACGACAAAGGGCGTTGCGACGTAAAGCAAGAGAATTGCGAAATAGATCCCATAGGCCACGAGGAACGAGACCATGACGACTGCCGACACATCCCTTGACTCCAAGGAGTAGCGGGCGCCCCAGGCGCAGCCGAGCAGCGTTCCCGCAACCCCGCATATCGCCCCGCAGCCGACGAGGGGCCATGGCGCGTCGATCGCCACCGTCAGCGGAAGCAGCGCGCTCGCCAGCGCGAGCAGCGAGGCGCACACCAGCAGCACGCCGCGCCCCACCGCAACGGAGCGCTTCCGCAAAGCGAGGACGATGGCCACAGCGGCAACCACCACCGCGCCTTGGGAGACGAAGAAACCGACTTCGATGCCGACGCCGCCGACCGGTCGCTCGGCGGGAATGAGCACGGGGCTCAGATACGCCAGAAACCCCCAAGCCCACAGGCAGGCCGAGCCGAACACCGCCCGGCCCCAGCCCACGCGGCGGGCGCCCCGCACCGCCTCGGCACCTTCTCGTTCATTTAGCACAGCCCCAGCCACCACACGCTCCTCTCTTGAACTGGAGTAAGTATCGCACAGATCAGTGCGGCCATCACGAACAACCACAGGAGATGACATGGCTTTTACCTGCGTTTTCTCAAATATCTACCGTTTCGGTAGATGGGGTTAGCGCACCTGGCGAGCAAAGATAGGGCCACCGCGTTGAGGCTCCGGCAAAGGGCCGGCACCCGACGCCGAGAGACACGATGGAGGGAACATCATGACCGAATGCACCCAACCCAGCACCCCGTCCGCCCCTTGCCCCACGGGCAGCTCGAACCCCGCCGCGGCGCCTTCCGTGAGCCGGCGCAGCTTCCTCTCCGGCGCGGCCGTCACCGCCGGGGCCGCCGCCCTCGCAGGCCTTGCGGGTTGCGCGCCCAAGACCCAGGCCGAAGTCGCGGGCGAGACCATCGCCGCCGACGATGCGGCGACCGGCGGCTCCATGCAGACCACCGATCCCGCCAAGGCCGTCTGGCCGGTGGTAGAGGAAGTGGAAGTGGGCTCGGCCGGCGAGGGAGTGGTCGCTTTTGTGGCAGAGCCCATCGCCGCCGATGAGATCGTCGCCACCCACGACGTGGACGTCGTCGTCTGCGGCCTGGGACCGGCCGGCGACGCCGCCGCCCTGGCCTGCGCCGAGCAGGGCCTGAAAACCGTGGCCGTGGAGAAGCAGAACCGCGGCAACTACAACTCGGCCACCATCGGCGGCACCAACTCCGAGCTGCACAAGTTCTGGGGTATGGAGTACGACACCACCGAGTGGATGTCCGACGCCATGATCGGCTGCTCGTTCCAGGCGGACATGACGCTGTACCAGCACTACCTCGAAAAGAACGGCGAAGCCGTGAACTGGTACATCAGCCACTTCGACAACCAAGACTTCAACGACTACCCCCTCACCTTCGCCGCCGGCGACTTCCCCGACTTCCGCGAGCAGTACGACCCCACGGCGCTCAGCCGCTCGTGGAACACCTCGCTGAATCTCCCCTACCCTCCCGGTGAGCTGGCCGATATCCTCGCCGGCATCCTCACCGAGGCCGGCGTCGAGATCCGCTACGAGACCCCGGCCTGCCAGCTGGTGACCGACGAGGCGGGCTCCGTGACCGGCGTCATCGTGAAGAGCGCCGACGGCTATGAGCAGTACAACTGCGCCAAGGGCGTCGTGCTGGCCACCGGCGGCTACGAGTTCAACCAGCAGATGCTGAAGGAGCGCTGCCGCCCCCGCGGCGTGCCGGGCCGCTGGCTCACCGGCGCCTTCGGCAACACCGGCGACGGCCTTCAGATGGGCGTGGCCGTCGGCGCTGCCGAGGATGAGTTCCCGCAGTCCATCATGCTCGATCCCGAGCAGCTCATGCCCTTCGTGCGAGTGAACAAGCTCGGCAAGAGGTTCACCCCGGAGTACGACCCTTACGGCCAGCTGGCCATGGCCATCCAGTACCAGCCCGGCACCTACGACTTCTACATCGTCGACAGCGCCCTGGATACCAAGATCGACAAGATTTGGACGCCAAGCTCCTCGTGCTACGGCCCCAAAGAGAACTGGATCGCCGCCGCCCAGAGCGAAAACGCCTTCAAGGCCGATACCCTGGAAGAGCTGGCCGAGCTCATGGAAGTGCCCGTCGACGCCTTCGTGGAGACCATCAACCACTGGAACGAGATGTGCGCCGCCGGCGCCGATACCGACTTCGACATGCCCGGCACCATGATGATGACCATCGACCAGCCGCCCTTCTACGCCACCAAGGAGTACGCCGACGGCCTGTGCACCACCGGCGGCCTCATCGTCGACACCGAGTGCCGCGTGCTCACCAAGGATCGCCAGCCCATCCCGGGCCTGTTCGCGGCGGGCATCACATCCGGCGGCATGTTCTACAACACTTACCCGCACAACTTGAACTGCCTCTCGCACACGCGCAACTGCCTGATGGGCTACACCATCGGCCAGGTGCTCGGCGGCAAGCAGTAGCTCCGCATCCCCACTTATTCCGATAGGGCGCCTTCCCTCCCCGCGCCCTGCATGCGAACGGGCGGCCGCCAAGCGCGCCGCCCGTTTCGTTGTCGCCCCTTCTACCCGCGCACCGCGTCCGAGGGCACGATGGTCATCGATTGGAAGCGGTCGGCCATGTAGGTATCGCCGAACTCGCGATCGTAGAACTGCTGGATGGGCGTGTCGATGGGATCGTGGGACAGGCGCATATACCAGCAGTCAAGGGCCTGCAGGGTCATGACGGCGTCCACCAACATGAAGCAGGCGGCCACAGTGGTAAGCATATAGCGCCAGTTCCACGGGATGAAATTCACGAGCCGCAGCATGAACGGCAACAGCAGCTTTATCCACACCACGCCGAGCAGCCCCCAGCAGGCCATGAACGGCAGGCACGTGCGGCCGCCGAACAGTGATCCGGGCATGTTAGAGTAGTCCCAGGCCACCGCGCCGAACGCGTACTGCATGAACAGGCTCACGAACGCCTCGAAGGCACCGCCGATGACCGCCGCCACCAGAAAGATGACGAGCCAATTGCTTTTGTGGAAGCGGTTGAGGAAGATGGTCATGAGCACCGCGCCGCAACCGTAGATGGGCGAGAACGGGCCGAACAGCAGCCCCGCGCGGTCTTGCCATTGGCCTGGCACCACGAACAGAAAGTGGACGATCTCTTCCATGAGCAGCCCCAGCACGCTGGCCACGACGAATATCCAGAACAGGTTGAAGAAGTTCAGCGTGATGTAGCCCTTGCCCGAGGGGTCGCGGCCGAGCGTGCCGGCCTCCCCCTCCGCATGCTCCTCGGCCTCGCGGGCCTTGCGGTGGGCGCGACGTTCTTCGAGCAGCGAGGGGTCAAGGTAGCTCTGCAGCGCCACCGTGACCGCGAAACCGACGCCGTAGGGAATAAGCTCGTAGCCAATGCCGGCCAGCATGATGGAGCACAGAGCCCCGGCCAGAAGAAGCACGTACAACCCGTAGGAGAGCAGCGCCGCCCAGCGCCGCTGGTTGCGGATGAGGCGCACGCCGAACACAATGAGAGTGACGGCGAGGGCCACCAGCACGGCCAGATTCACGAAGGTCACCACGATGGTGGAGATGCCCTCCCCGCGCATAGCTCCAGCGTCGAACATGGTCACAGCCTGATACATGGTCTTCGCGATGACCGGCAGCGCGACGCCCGAGCCGATAATGAGCAGCACGCCGAACACGCGCAGCACCACCGGCAGGCGCTTCTTGTCGGCGGGGCTGGTGAATTCGGCAGCGATAGTGGCCGCGGTCTCATCAAGGGCGTGCTTTTTCTCGGCTAGAGCCTCCTTAGCGTCATCGACAATGACGCTCGGGTGCTCCACGGCGCGCACGACATCGCGGGCCTCGTCGGCGGCGTGGGCGAGCTTTTCCTCGGCCGCATGCACGATGCGCCCGGGGTGGCGCGCGTCGTCTAAAGCCTCGCGGATCTCTTCTTTGTCGCGAGCAACGTCGGCCACCAACTCGGCATGATCGTTGTGCAGCTGATCATGCCATTCGCGATGAGTTTCAGCCACGTCGGCCTTTTCGAATTCCACGGCCTTCTCAAGGTCGTCCCGCAGGTCGGCCTCGGCCTTGCGCGCGGCCTCTTCCAGGTGATCTACATGGCGTTTTTCGTCTCCCATGGCCGGCCTCCTTTTCCCTGAACGCGTGTCTCGGCATCCAGTGTAAAGGGGCGCCCCGTGAAACCATGACCAACTGACGCAACGTCTGCCAACCCGATAAGCCCTCGTTATGCAGCGGTTACGGGAAACAAGCGGCCGGCGGCCTATCCCCAGCAGGCGATGAACGTCGCAATGCCCACGAACACGACGGCTAGCCCCATAACGGCCATAATGTCGCTCAACTTGCGCACGTCAGCCTCCTCGCGCTCATTCTGCTCCGACCCTCTATCTACTAGACGTTTGAGAAGCCCGTTTTGTTGCACGCCCCACCCACCTTCCACAAAAGCAGCACGAACCAGAGAGCGCCTCAACCGCGAAAGAGGGCTACAAAGAAACGCGCAGGACAAGAACGTCGAGCAGGCGCCTCGCCAATCTAGCGCCCGAGGATCCCGTCGGTGTAGGCGTTGCGCGGGTGCACTTGGGCGGCATCGCGAGCGTTCGCCAGCTTCAGGGCGATAACGCGCCACGGGCTGCAATCGAGATACGCAACTTCCATGGCCGAAAGATCGGCATTATCGATGCCGTCCTGCTCGGCGAAGCTGTTACGGTAAATGACGAAGGCGTAGCGGATCGTGCGCGTCTCACCCGGCATCAGCGTGTCATACCCGCCGGCAAGGCCCACTATGAAGTCATCGCCACCAAGAGGATACAGCGCTGCTTGAGCATCCAAAACGGCCGCGATCGCCTCAGCGGCGCTGCTGGCAGCAACCGCACTGGCCTCCTTTTTCCTAAGTCGTTACTGGCGCGAAGCCGCCATGAAGCGCGAAGCAGAGCGTTTGCAACTGGCGAAAAGCGGCTACGCTGACTCACAGCTGGCCGACCCGGAGGTGCCGCAAGAGCCTGATATCGAAGCCCTCTGCGCCAAGGCCGCCCGCACCTACGACCTCACCCGCCGCGAAGAGGATGTGCTGCGCCTCCTCGTTGAAGGGCGCACGGCACCGCAAATCGCCGAGGAGCTCGTCGTCTCGCCCAACACCGTGAAAACCCACGTGCGCAACCTCTATCGAAAGCTCGGCATCAACCGCCGCGCCGACCTCGCCTGCCGCCTCGAGAGCTAAAGGAGACTTGAGCATGTCTGAAGCAGCTAGCACATCGAACATCGTCCTTTTCGAATCCTCCGATGGGGAGGTGAGATTAGATGTCGCGGTTGACGCCGGAAAGGATGAAATCTGGCTCAACCGCTCGCAGATGTCCCTTCTGTTCGGCCGCGATGTCAAAACCATAGGCAAGCATATCGCCAACGCGCTTAAGGAGGAGCTGGAAGATTCGCCGAAACCAGTTGTCGCAAAATTTGCGACAACTGCTTCTGATGGCAAATCGTACCAGGTCGAATACTACAACCTCGACGTCATCATCTCGGTGGGCTACCGCGTGAAGTCTCAGCGCGGCGTTGAGTTCCGTCGCTGGGCCACCGACGTCCTGCGTCGTTATATCGTCGAGGGCCGCGCCGAGAACGAGAAGCGCCTGATCGACGGGCTATCATCGTGCAGCTGCCCCTAATCCCCGTAGGGGATGACGCCCGTGAAGGGGTAGGAACCGTCGGTGGCTATGAGGAGGTAGTTGTCGGCGCCGCCGAACTCGTCGTCGGAGGCGTCGATGACGTACACGTTGGCGAAGTGGTCGCGCAAGCGCTCCACCTGGGAGAAGAGGCGGTACATGGCGTCGCCGGTGTATTCCACAACGCAGTTAGCCATGAGCAGGCCGCCCGGCGTCAAGCGCGCACGGGCACAGGCGATGCCCTCGTCGCTGGCGAAAAACGGCACCGCCTCGCGTCCGACGAATACGTCGTTGATGATGACATCGTAGGGGCCGCTATCCGACCGTCGAAGGAAGGCCTCGCCATCTTCCACGAAAATGCGCAGATCGTCGGCGCGGCCCTCGGCGCCCAGCTGCGCCTCCAAGCGGTCGAGGAAGAAGCGCTCGCGGGCGATCTGCACCATGGCCGGATCGATTTCCACCACGTCCAGCGCAACGCCCCGATGCTCCAGCAGCAGCTGCTTGGGATAAGCAAACCCGGCGCCGCCGAGCATGAGCACGCGGTTTACAACCAGCGGATCCGGCGCCTCGGGAAGCGTCGCCTCGAAGAGGTGGTCGAATGAGCGCAGATAGGCGAAGGGGCACGTCGCCCAACGCTCGTCCAAGTACGTCGCCGACTGAAGCACCCCGCCCACATTCAGCATGCGCACGAGCGACCCGTCCTCCGCCGGCATCGCATACACCGTCGCCTCCCCGAACCGGGAAGGAAACACCTCGCGTTTTCCCGTGTTCCCGGTAACTCTGCCCCACCAATCCGCTAGCACCATCGTTCCTTTCCGAGCCTGCAACTGCGACCACGGCCGAACCTTATCGCACTCTGTGCCACAGTATCGCACAGAAACCGCCGTGTTAGTTTCAGTTGCTTGCCTGATCGGGCGGCAATCGCTATGGTTGAAAGGAGAATGAGATCATCGGCGACAAGGAGGGCCTTGTGCTGGCCGTCGCCCTCTACGCCATACCGGAGTTCTCGGGTTCCATAGCGATCCAAGAAGCGGCGATCAACCTTACTATCATAGAATACGAGCTCAACGGCCAGGCAAGCCAGTTCGTCATCGACCTAGACGCCTACGACCCCACGACAGCCATCGGCTGCACCGGCTCCCCCGCCATAGCCGACGCCGTGAACGCCCAACAGTTCTACAACATCCCAGGCAGCGCCAGCGAATTCGAAGAAGCCATCTGCACCTACATAGAAGACCACGGCGGCACCGTCACCTCCGTAGAGACGATCTCGGAGTCTTAGCTAGATTATTAACGGTATATCAGCGAATCTCGGGGGCTCGTTCGGCCAGCCCCCTGGAAACTCATCTAGCAGAGCACCTAGCCTCAGCCTTCCCATTGTCCTCGACAGCACCTGGTACCACCAGCCCACAGCTACGATTCCTCATTCGACGGCGTCAGCACCTGTCACGATTTCGCGGGGCGCCGTTGTCTGTAGCGCAATGCACCTTCAACTTCGGAAACTGCAAAAGCCCAGATCATAGCCATGGGATATCTTGGTCGTCGGAATCGGCGTAGAAGCAAACTGAGTAAGGCATATCGTCATTGAGGGGGTCATCGTCTTCGCGACTAGCGGCGGCAAGCCAGAGCTCGTGACGAAGCACGGTGCCTCCCATCGCCTCTATGGCTTGATTCGCTCGCTCAGAAAGCGTATCTAGGCTTCCCGGCTCGTTGAGCAGCTCCGCTGCGTCCATGGCCTCAGCCATGCCTGGCTCCTCAGCGCAACCGATAACGCGCCCATGATCCTCGGGATCCAGGAGAAGCCACAATGATTTCTCCTCGCCATTGAGGCGATAGACAATCTTATTGCAATCTGGATCGTCAGCCACGCTGTCCCACCATATCACATATGAGAACTGCTGGTTTGGCAGCCAGACGAAAAGTCCGAAGGCCAGCGCCATAGCCGCCGCGCCGATGAGCGCCCATTTGAGGGAGCGCACGAGGCGATCGAGCCGTTGCGACTCGCTGGTAACGCGCTCGTCCAGAAGAGAGGTCTCCCACGCAAGATCGCGGGGCTCTTTCTCCGCCATCGCGCTCTCTCCCAACAGTTCGGCGGCGCTTACGCCGAGAGCTCGCGCCAGGGCCATGAGCGAATCGGCGTCGGGAACCGAGGTGCCGCGCTCCCACTTCGAGATGGTCTGGCGCACCACATGGACGCGCTCGGCCAGCTCGTCCTGGCTCAATCCCTGCTGGATGCGCAGCTTCTTGATGGTGTCCTTCAACATGGCGCCGGCCCTTCTCGGAAACGTTCTCACCGCTTCACCGTAGCAGTACGACGCCGAGGACACAAGCAACGATGTTTAACAAAGGGACACTGAACTGGTCTTGCGACGCAAGTGCGGTCGGCGCGAGGAACAAAACGAGACCTTCCCGCGTCATTTATGCGGTTGTGATCGAACAAAGTGGCCCTCCCCCTTCCATCGATTTGAGGAGAAGCCCATGAAGGAAAACGAACTCGAGTTCAGTGATTGGCCCATGTTCGATCTTCTGATGACGAACGAGGAGCTTTGCCGCGAGCTGCTTGAAGTAGTCCTCGATGCACCGGTGTCGAACATTGAGTACATCATCGCCGAGAACGATATCCGTCCGACGCTCACCAACCACGGCGTGCGTCTCGACGCCTACGTAAAAACCGAGAACGAGGTTTGCAACATCGAGATGCAAACAGTCAAGCGGGCTAAACTCGGTCGCCGCTTGCGCTTCTATCAGGGCGCCATGGACACCTTGGCACTACGCCGTGGCGAGCACTACGGAAACCTCCCTCCCTGCTACATCGTTTTCATCTGCCTGCACGATCCCTTCAATGCGGGGCTGCCGGTATACACGCTAAACGTAAAGTGCCAGGAGAATACGAGCGTGAAAACGGACCATGGGTTCACCTGGATCGTCTTGGCTGCCCCTGCCTGGGACAGGCTCCCTCCGGGACGCCTGCGAAACCTGCTACACTATATTGCTACCGGAGAAGCGGGCGACGATCGGTTCGCCACGAAGCTAGCCGCCGCCGTAAGGGCAGCGAACGGCGACGAAGCGTGGAGAAAGGAGAAGATGGCCTTGCTGACATTCGAGGAAGATATGGAGATCCAGAGACGCATGCTCGAGGAAGACCGGGAAGATTTCGAAATCCAGAAGCGCATACTCGAGGAAGACCGGGGAGATTTCGAAATCCAGAAGCGCACGCTTGAAGAGCAACAGCGCGCTCTCGAGGAAGACCTCGAGAAGCAAAAACATGCACTCGAGGAGCAAAAGCGCGTGCTTGAGGAACAAAGACGCATGCTTCAGGAAGACCTCGATAAGCAAGAGCACATCGCCGTCGAGGCAGCGGAAAGCGAAGGGCGGACTGAGGGACTTGAAGCGGGAGAAGCGCGTCTTGGCGCGTTGCTAGCGGCGCTGATCGAATCTGGCCGCTCAGAAGAGGTGGCACTCGTTGCAACCGATGCCGATGCTCGCCGTGCACGATTCGAGGAATTCAGCCTCTAGAAAGAGCTTTCTCGCGCTCACGTCTCCGCTCCACGTAAGACGAACTCGCGCGTCAGAGGGATCGTCCTCCGACGCGCGAGGTTCGCCGGGGGCCGAAAGGTGAACCGTTTTATAGGGCCGCGGTGGCAATGCAGCCGGCGAGGACGAAGACGGCGGCAGCGAGCAGAGCGGCGGCGCAGAGCGTGGTGATCATGATGGGCTCCTTTCGCTCGGGCGGGACGCGGGCTACGGGCAGTGCCCCGTTACGCTTTTCGGCGGTTCCGCATCCCTCAATTTCGATGATTCCATCATGACAGCGCCTACTTACGCCGCCGTTGCGCGTACCTTACGGTTTTGTCGTTTAAGCTTCCGCTTTGCCGAGGAAAGTGTCGGGATCGAAGTCCTCCCATGAGGCGATGAGGAACTCAGCGCGTTGGAAAAGCTGGTCGCGGGTGCCGGAGATGTCGTTGTCGTAGATGGCGCCAGTGCGGTAGCCGGCCGCGCGCAGGGTGTCCAGGGCGTAGGCGGCATCTTCGAAAGCCCAGGTGTGGGCGCGATCAGTGCCGAGGAAGCTGCGGGCGTGGTCGTAAACAGCCGGTTCGCGTTTGCTCGTCTGCAGGTCGTCCACAGACACGACGGTCTTCATGTAGGGGGCGAACCCACAGCGTTCCACGCACGTGGCCAGCATGTCGGCCGGCGTGGACGAGGCCACCGCCATGGGCACGCCGCGCTCGTGCAGGGCCTGCACGAAGGCCAGCGCGCCCGGACGAGCCTCCACTTCGTTGGCGTAGAAGGCGCGCATGCGGTCGAAGATCATCTCGAGCACCGCCTCGTTGCTCTCGCCGAGACCGCATTGCTCATGTAAATAGGCGCTGGCCTCGGGCAGCGACATGGTGGTGATGGCTTCGGCGTCGGCCTCGGTCAGCGTGATGCCGGCCTCGGCCGCCAGGGTGCGATCCACCTCATGCCACGCTCCCATGGAATCCACCAGCGTCCCATCGCAATCGAAAATGGTGCCGATCACTTATTCCTCCACGCGGATGACGGAAGGCGTGTCCAGCACCACGTTGTCCAGGGCCAGGGCCTCTTCCAGAGCCTCGCGGATGTCGCGCTCGCGGCAGCGGTGGGTGACCACTACCTGGTCGACGCGCTCGGCGCCGGAGCGGCCGCGCTGCACGATGGACTTCACCGAGATGTTGTGACGCGCGAACACACCGGCCATGGTTTCCAGAACGCCCGGACGGTCGGTCACCGAGAAACGCAGGTAATAGCGCATGACCAGCTCGTCCATGGGCAGGATGGGCAGGTCATCGGTGCAGGTGCAGCCCACAATGGGAGCCACGCCCTGCTGAATGTGGCGCGCAACTTCCAGCACGTCGCCCATGACGGCGCTGGCCGCGGCGCCCGCGCCGGCGCCCTCGCCGAAGAACATGGTCTCGCCCACGAAGTCGCCCACCACGTAAATGGCGTTGAACACGCCGTTCACGGTGGCCAGCTGGTGGTTCGTCGGGATCATGGTGGGATGCACGCGTACATCGACCCCGTCCTCGCGGCGATGGGCGATGGCCAGAAGCTTGATGACGTAGCCCATGTCGCGAGCAGCCTCGATATCCACCGGCGAGATATTCGTGATGCCGTCGGTAAAGACATCGTCCAAGGTCACGCGCGAGTTGAAGGCGATGGAAGCCAAGATGGCGATCTTCGCCGCCGCGTCGAACCCGCCCACGTCCGCCGTGGGGTCGGCCTCGGCGAAGCCCTTCTGCTGCGCCTCGTGCAGGGCGTCCTCGTAGGACAGGCCGTTGTCGGCCATGCGGGTGAGCATGTAGTTGGTGGTGCCGTTCACAATGCCCATGACCGAGGTGATTTCGTTGGCGATGAGCGAGTGCTTCAGCGGATCGATGATGGGGATGCCGCCGCCCACGGACGCTTCGAAGGCCAGTTCCTTGCCAGCAGCCTCGGCGGCTTCCATAACCTCCTTGCCGTGGGTGGCCATGAGTGCCTTGTTGGCCGTAACCACGTTCTTGCCGGCAGCGAGTGCGTTCAGCACGACCGTGCGGGCGATGGTGGTGCCACCGATGAGCTCCACCACGATATCGATCTCGGGATCGTTGATGATGTTGTTGAAGTTGTCGGTGAACAGGTGGCCGACCCCGTGGGCCTCGGCCTCGGCCGGCGACAGCGAGCACACGCGCGCCAGTTCGATATCCACGCCGAAGTGGCGCAGGAAGTCGTCCTTGTGCTTCTGGATGATGTCGATGCACCCGCCGCCCACGGTGCCGGTGCCCACCAAGCCGATTTTCACTGCCATGTTACGTCCTCTCCCGAGCGCGAAAGTTCTCTATGATCGGACGATTATACAAGCACCGCGAAAGAAGTCGTGCATCAGAGCGGGGAGAGGGCGGTTTCCCAGACCTCTGCGCGCCCCCTGAAGAACGCGGCCATTAAGAAACAGCTTCCACATCAGCAGCAACGATGTCGGGATAATACCGACTTATGTGCGTTCCTTTCGCTGTTTCTTTTGCCGCATTCGGAAGGGGATAAAGCGCGCAGCGGGCTGGGAAACCGCCCTCTCCCCGCTCCACCATCAGCTTCTACGCGAAGATCTCTTTCTCAACCACCAGGTCATTCTTGATATGCCCCACGAGCTTCTGCAGCGCGTCGATGCAGTTGGGGCGGATATCGGCGCCGATGAGCACGTACATGAGCGAATCGCCCACCTCGCAGCGCCCCTCGTTCAGCCAGGTGCGCACATAGTAGACGCCGGGCCAGGTGAGCGCCTCGGCCTCGGCGGCGGCCAGACCCTCCGCATCATAGGAGAACTCGACGGCCACCACCTCGCCCAAGCCTTCCACGCCTTCGCGCACCTGGGCCTTCGGGGTGATACGCACCACGCCGTTGTGGGTGAGGAACATGCCGCACTGGGCCGCCGCCGGATCAGCCTTAGCCTCGCGCAGCCATTGATCAACGGAAGGTTCGGTCTTAGCCATCTCGCGTCCTTTCGATCGGAGCTTTCCAAAGTAGAGCATTTCGCTCGACATTATCTGTCGCCGAGAATATACCACAGGAGCTGGAACCTCGGCCGCACGCCGCCATTCCCTCCCAATTATCACACGGAAGGCCGCCGATTTTAAGCGCTTGAAACAGAGCCTTGTTACCATAGGCGCCAGACCATGAGAGACCTGCGCCGCCGCAACGCGGCGCTGCAACACGCCGAGAAAGGACACGGCCATGAGCTTGCCCGCCTCAGACCTGACGAAGAAGCCCGATATGCGCACCACCATGGAGCTGGGCGCCGTGCTGCCCGAGACCGCCGAGGTGCGCGACGACCACCTGTTCATCGGCGGCGTCGACATGGTGGAGCTGGCTCGCAAGGAGGGCACCGCGCTCTACGTGTTCGACGAGGCCGACCTGCGCCACCGCATGGAAACTTACCGCGAGGCCTTCCGCAGCCGCTACGAGAACTCCGACATCATCTACGCGTCGAAGGCGTTTCTGAACAAGGAAGTGCTGCGCATCGCCGAGGCCGAGGGGCTGTGCCTGGATGTGTCCGGCGGCGGCGAGCTGGCCTGCGCCCGCTCGGTGGACTTCCCCATGGAGCGCGTGTTCGTCCACGGCAACAACAAGACGCCCCGCGAACTGGAAGAGGCCATCTCCGCCGGTGTGGGACGCATCGTGCTGGACAGCCGCATCGAGCTGGCCCGCGTGAACGAGATCGCCGGGCGCCTCGGCGTGGTGCAGGACGTGTACATGCGCATCACCCCCGGCGTAGAGGCCGACACCCACGAGTACATCCGCACCGGTTGCGAGGACTCGAAGTTCGGCTTCACCATGCGCGAGGACTTCGCCTTCAAGTGCGTCGGCGACGTGCTGGCCGCCGAGAACGTGCGCCTGGTGGGCCTGCACTGCCACATCGGCTCGCAGATCTTCGCGCTGCACTCCTTCCGCGAGGCGGCGGCGGTCATGGTGGAGTTCATGGCCCGCATCCGCGACACCTACGGCCACGAGATCACCGAGCTGGACTTGGGCGGCGGCTTGGGCATCGCGTATTTGGCCGAGCATCAGCCCTCTTCCATCGACGACTTCGCCGAGGTCACCTGCTCGGCGGTGCGCGATTTGTGCGCGCTGCACAACCTGCCGTTGCCGCGCCTTCTGGTGGAGCCGGGCCGCTCGCTGGTGGCCCCGGCCGGCGTCACGCTGTACACCGTGGGCATCTTGAAGACGCTGCCGGGCATCCGCAAGTACGTGGCCATCGACGGCGGCATGTCCGACAATATCCGCACGGCGCTCTACCACGCCGACTACGAGCCCACCATCGCCAACAAAGCCGGGCAACCCCGCGAGGAAATCGTCACGCTGTGCGGCAAGCACTGCGAGAGCGGCGACGCCGTGGTCATCGACATGCCCCTGCAGAAGGCCGACCTCGGCGACATCGTGTGCGTGTTCGGCACCGGTGCCTACAACATGACCATGGCCAGCAACTACAACGGACAGCCCCGCCCGGCCGTGGTGTTCGTGCGCGACGGCGCATCGCGCGTGGTCACCCGCCGCGAGACCTACGAGGACCTCTACCAGCGCGACCTGTAGGGCACCGGCTTCTTGTCGGTTTTATTGCGGCGGGTTGGCGGAACCGTAATAAGGAACTGTTCACACCCTGGCAACGAAACCAGCTTGCTAAGGTGAAGGCAATCGCGGGAAGCGGCACCCACCCTCATGCCCATTTCCGCTCGTCCCTTGAGGCTCTGGGGCTCGCCGTTGACGCGAGGCCTTGCGCCGCACGTTCAGGATCGAGGCCAAGCCCTATGAATGCCATTTACCTGCGCAGCAGCGTCCGTCAGTACACCGACGAGCCGGTGGACATCCGAGATATCGAGAAGCTGATGCGTGCCGCCATGGCCGCCCCCTCCGCCGTGAACCAGCAGCCCTGGGAATTCTACATCGCGCGGGACGAGACCACGCGTCTGGCTCTGGCCGCTTCAAGCCCCTACGGCACGCCGGCCAAACTCGCCCCCTGCGTCATTGTGGCGTGCCAGCGCACCGAGGGCCTGCGCGCGCCGCAAGACGCCTCCTACGACATGAGCGCTTCCGTGGAGAACATCCTCATCGAGGCCGCCAACCTGGGCCTAGGCGCCGTGTGGCTCGGCATCGCGCCGGAGAAGGATCGCATGGCCGCCGTTGATGTGGCCCTGGGAAGCCCGCGCGGCGTTACGCCCTTCGCGCTCATCGCCGTGGGCCATCCCGAGCACAAACCGGAGCCCAAAGGCCCCACGCGCTACGACGAGACGCGCGTACACTGGATTTAGCATCACTCGGCCTTGGCCTTACGCTGGGCATCGCGACGGGCGCTGTTACGCTCGGCAGTAACGTCGCTGAAGGCGCGGGTGAGGCCGCGCAGGGCATTCAACATGATCGTGCGATCCTCCGCAGGCGCTCCCATCACGCCGTCGCGCAAAATCGCCCACTCGCGGCCGCCCTCGAAGAGTTGGGAGGCATCGGTGATGCCGGCCGCCTTCAAAGCGGCGAACAGCGCGTTCACCATAGCCTCGCACTCGCTGCCGTCCAGGGAGGCGAGCCAGCGAGCCAGCGAGCCAGCGCGACGCTGCGTGCGCTCGGGAAGCTCGGGGAGCGTGGCGAAGGCCTTCAACGCCCCGCTCACGTTTCGCGCAGTCTCTGCATCCCGCACCTCGCCCGTATCGCGCGCACCTTCCGCATTGCTTCGACCCGCCTCGCCGTCCGCGCCTTCCACGACCCACCGAAACACCGAATGCTGCTCGAAGCCGCGCCCGGTGGCCTGCACCACCTCCACGGGCATGAAGGATTCCATGAGGATGCCCACCATGGAATCGGCCGGTACCTGCTTGGTCATGCGGCCCGCAAGCGGCTCGTAGTCAGCCGCCGCGAACAAACCGGCTTTGAACCCGGGACCATCGTGGTTGTACAGGCGCGCGATGCGCTGCTGCACCTCCGGCGTCGCCGTGAGCGCCGCGTACTCGGCCAGGTTGCCGCCCTTGGAATGGCCGCCCACCAGGAGCGTCTCGGGAAAACGCGAATCGGCGGCCACTGCCGCCAGATAGCGGGCCGCCAGCACCTGGGCCTCGACCGGCGCCCGATAGGCCATGTTGAAGTCCTCGCGCCACCCGGTGAGCGTCGTGTCGGTGCCGCGAAAGCCCACGTAAGCGAAGTGCCCGGGGCACACGTAGGTCGTGGCGGCGAACTGCAAGTCGCGCGCCTCATCGAACGCAGCTGCGTGATCGTAGATGAGCAGATCGCGGAAACGCGGGCTGGCAGCCATCCAGAACAGTTGCTGCTTCATCTGCGCCGCGTGCATGCCGGAGAACATCGTAGGGAACAGCTCGGCCCGCATAAGGTCGGCGAACCGCACGGGATCCAGCGGCGCCGTCGCGTCCTGGGTCATTTCGGCTCGGTCCCGCCTCGCCGCCGGAGAAAGCTCCGCGACCTTCTCCATACTCGCCGCTTTCGTCCCCGCAGCGCCAAGACCCTGGGGGCCGGCCAGCGGATCGTCGGCTCGAACGTCCGCGCCCTCCTTCGCGGCCCGCAGGCCTGCGCGTTCACCTGCACGTTCGCCCACACGCCCCCGCAGACGGCCGAGCAGACCGCGCAGCTCGCCCAAAGCCCCATGGCCCGCACGCACCTTCGGGGACGCAGCCTCTCCCGAAACCTGCGCACGGTACACCTGGGGCATGATGCCTTCGCCCCGTGCCATGCAGAACTGCGCGAGCAACGCCGAATCCACGGCATTGAAAGGCACTTCATCGAAAGTAGCCAGCTGGATTTGCAGATATGTGAGCACATCGTTCATGACTGCATTATGGGATACCGCCGCGCCGCGCACGGCCGCCTCCCCCACCAGACACGGAGCCGTTGCCAAAGCAGCCTCGCGCCACCATGACCTTTCCACTTATCTTCCGCTACAATGACGCTGCAATTTCATTCAAAACGCTCGGGAGTCCAATGCAAAAGCATCTGGAATCCTGCACCAGGAAGGTTCCCATGACCACCGACACCCCCTCCGCTTCCCCAGTCCGCACCTCGGGCAACAACGCCGACGCCCCTACTTCGGTCGCCGCGCCCCGCGAGCACTTCGCCAGCCGCCTCGGCTTCATCCTCATCTCGGCCGGCTGCGCCATCGGCCTGGGCAACGTGTGGCGCTTCCCCTACATCGCCGGCGAGTACGGCGGCGCGGCCTTCATTCTGATGTATCTCATCTTCCTCGTCATTTTGGGCCTGCCCGTCATGGTCATGGAGTTCGCCGTCGGCCGCGCCTCCCAGCGTTCGGCCGCCCAAGCCTTCGATATCCTGCAGCCCTCGCGGCGCTGGCACTGGTTCTCCTGGTGGGCCTACATCGGTTGCATGCTGCTCATGATGTTCTACACCACGGTCTGCGGCTGGATGCTCGCCTACATGGCGAAAATGGCCACGGGCACCTTCGACGGCCTTGACCCCGACGGCGTCGCCGGCGTCTTCGGCACCATGCTCGCCAACCCCTCCGAGATGGTGGGCTGGATGCTCGCCGTCGTCGTCATCGGCTTCTTCGTCTGCAGCTTGGGCCTGCAAAAGGGCGTCGAGCGTATCACGAAAGTGATGATGATCGCCCTGCTCGGCGTCATGGCGCTGCTCGTGGTGCGCTCCGTCACGCTGCCCGGCGCCGCCGAGGGTCTGGAATTCTACCTGGTTCCCGACTTCGGCAAGATGTTCGCCGGCGGCCTGTCCGGCTTCGGGGACGCCGTGTATGCCGCCATGGGCCAGGCGTTCTTTACGCTGTCGCTCGGCATCTCGGCCATGGAGGTCTTCGGCAGCCGTATCGGCAAGCAGAACTCGCTCACGGGCGAGGCCCTGCGCATCTGCGGCCTGGACACCGCCGTGGCCATCCTCGCGGGCCTCATCATCTTCCCCGCCTGCTTCGCTTTCGCCGTCGCCCCCGACCAGGGCCCCTCGCTCGTGTTCGTCACCCTGCCCAACGTGTTCAACCAGATGCCTTTGGGGCAGCTGTGGGGCACGCTGTTCTTCGTGTTCATGAGCTTCGCGGCGCTCTCCACCATCATCGCCGTCTTCGAGAACCTCATCACCTTCACCATGGAGAAATGGGATCTCGACCGCAAGCGCGCCTTGGCCCGCACCGCCGTGCTCGTCACCGTGCTGAGCCTGCCCTGCGCCCTAGGTTTCAACGTGCTTGCCGGCATCACTATTCCGGGCATCGGCGACATTCAATCCATCGAGGACTTCATCGTGTCGAACAACCTGCTGCCCTTGGGCAGTCTGCTGTACGTGGTGTTCTGCGTGTCGCGCAAAGGCTGGGGCTGGGACAACTTCCTTGCCGAGGCCGATGCGGGCACGGGCATGAAGTTCCCGCGCTGGGCCCGCGGCTGGCTCACCTTCGGGCTGCCCGCGCTCATTATCATCATCTTCATCATGGGCTACGTGCCCAAGATCATGATGTGGGCGGGTTTGGCGTAGCAGCTTGGCATAGCGGCGTGACGTAGTTCGGGGAATTCCCTAAGCATCGCCGATTTCACCTCGACGTTGGCGAGCCCTTCCGCTATACTGCACTGGTGCCCCTGAGCCCGAGTGGTGGAACGGCAGACACGACGGTCTCAAAAACCGTTGCCGAAAGGTGTGCGGGTTCAAATCCCGCCTCGGGCACCACCGAAAACCAACGGCCCCGTCCCCACGGGGCCGTTTTGCATGCTTGAGTCGAAGACCTACTCCGTCGGGTGATAGTAGATGTACATATCCTCGTAGACGTCGTCTTTGTTGCGGAAGCCGCCGGGAATCATGCCGATGCGCGCGAAGCCGAGGCTCTCGTAGAGCGCTCGGGCCCGTTCGTTGCTGGCAACCACGGCGTTGAACTGCAGGCCGCGGAAGCCGCATGCGGCCGCTTGGCGCAGGCAGTCCTCCACGAGCAGGCGCCCAATGCCCTCGCCGCGGCTGGCCCCCGCCACAGCGAAGCTCGCGTTTGCAACGTGGCCGCAGCGCCCGATATTGTTGGGATGCAGAATGTACAGCCCGCGGATGCGCCCACCCACCGTAGCCACGGCCGTATGGGACTGCTCGGCAAAGAAAATCCGCGCCTCTTCCAACGTCATCGGCTCGGTCTGCGGGAAGGCATTGCCCGCTTCTACGACCTCGTTCCAGATCTCCGCCATCGCCGGCAGATCGTCCTCCCGGTAAGGCCGGGTAACCTTCAAGGCTAATGGATCCAGTGTGCTCATAGTGGCTTTCTTTCCATGGTATTCTCAAGAAGCGATCTCTGCAGGGAGCAATTTCCGTAGGGGCTGACCTTGGTCAGCCCCCCGCAAGCGGCACAATGCCGCACGACAAAAAAGGGGCGACCGAGGTCGCCCCTACGGAATCGAACGCAAGGTTGGCGGACGCTCTGGGCGCGAAGCCGCCAACAAGCTCCGAGGCCGGACTAGATGTCGGCCAGGGTGAAGTCCTTCTCGCCGTTGAACACGGCCAGGGCGTCGGCGACGGCCCAGTCGGCCAAGGTGATGGCGGAGATGGCCTTGGTCAGGCGCACCGCCTCGTCCAGGGAGCGCTGGTGAATGTTGCGACCCGTGGCGTTACCGTCGGCACCGCCCACGTGAATCTGGTCATACAGCTGGGTGAGGAAGGTCTCGGCATCCACGGTGGAGCCACCCGCGCACACGAGGCCCGTGCGGCCGGCGGCGGTGGAGGCCACCTTCAGGGCCTCGGCCGGAGTGCGGCCGTCCTCGGGCTTCGGCGGGTTCACCTTCACGAAGTCGGCGCCAAGGCAGAGAGCCACGCCGGCGGCACCGGCGATGAGGTCGGGATCCTTCTCGGCAGTCACGGCCTTGCCGCGAGGGTAGATCCACAGCACGACGATGAGGCCGTTGGCATGGGCCTGGGCGATGAGCTCGCCCGCCTCGGCCATCATGGTGGCCTCGTACTCGGAGCCGAGGTAGATCGTGTAGCCGAGGCCCACGATGTTCACGCCGGCCTCCTTCATGGCCAGCACGGCGTCCAAATCGTACAGCTGCGGGGAGTAGGGATCCTCCTGCTTGGTGCCGACGAGGTTGGTCTTGGAGTTCATCTTGATGAGGTAGTTGATCTCCGGGTAGTCAGCCGCGTACTGGGCCACCAGCCCGCGCTGGCCGGCGAGCACGCCGCACACGCCCTCGGAGCCGATCTTGAACAGATGCTCCGGATCGAGATCGGCGATGTCGATGCCCTCGCCGTAGAAGTCCTTGTTCAGGTGCTCGATCTTCTGATCGCAGGCGAACAGCATGAGACGGCCGGTCTCGCGCGTGGCCTTCAGGTAGTTGGTGATGTACTCGTCACGGGCCTCGGGCATGACGTCGGCGGGAACGCGCACCTCTTCCCGGGTGATCTTCGGCATGGGTTTCCTCCTAGAGAGTCGTTAGAGTCGTTGCAATAACGCGCTTATTGTACAGAAACAAAGCCTGACCGCGCCTTCTTTCACAAAGAAAGTAGGCGCAGAACCTCTCGTTGCGCCCAAGCGCTGGCACGGATTACTTCTCGGAGCCGTTCGACTTTTTGGTCACGCGTCCGTATACGACAAGCGCCACGATGGCCACAGCGGCGGTCACGGCGAAGATGATGACCGATTCCACGATATTGCCCGACACAAGCCCCGCTGCCGCGTAGGTGGAAAGCACGATGCCGGGAATGCGGGCGAAGTTCGAGATGAGCACGAAGTTCTTCATGGACATGTGCGTGAGCGGCGTGATGTAGGTGAACACGTCCTTGGGCAGCCCCGGAATGAGGAACAGGATGAACACGATGACGTTGAACTTGTCGGAGGTCTCCCAATCGCGGAACTTGCCCATGTACTTCTCGGGCACCATGGCCTGGACGAACGGGGCGCCCAACTTGTGCACCAGCACGAAGATGAACGAGCTCGAGATAATGCAGCCGAGCCAGATGATGAGCGCGCCCACCCAAGGCCCGTAAATCATGCCGGCGGCCACCTGGACTACCTCGCCAGGGATGAAGGCCACGACGATCTGAAGGAACTGGATGGCCAGCAGAATGAGGAAGCCCCAGGGGCCGGCGTTGCGGATGTCGGAGGTGACGCGGTCGACACCGCCGGGCTCGAACAGCTCGTGGATCATGGGCCAGATGAGCACGACCACCACGATCATGATGACGAAGAACGCGATGAGCCCCACGAACTTGAAGATGTCCGCCGCAGGCATCGGATGCCCGGCGACCGACTTCTCCTCGTGGGCCTTCGCCTCGAGCTTCTCAAGCCGTTCGGAATGGTGGTGGTTGTTCGGGTGCTTTTCCATGGCTTCCAGTCTAATGCAGCCGCCCCACGACGGGGGCGGCTTTCAGGAACTCTTTACCTTAGTGACGAAATCGTAAGCCGCAGGCCCGCGGCGCGCAGGTCGGCGCCTCGGCGCCCAAAACGTCGGCGCCCAGCGCCCGCCCACAGCGCGCGGCCTAGTCGTCTTCCTTGCGAGCCTTGTCGTACTCCTCCTTGAAGGCGGAGAACATGCCGCTGGCGCGCTTGATCTGGCGGCCCGTAGCGTAGGCCCCCTTGTTCACAGCTTTGCCCGCAGCCTTGGTGGCAGTGGACACGGCCGGCTTCACGGCCTCTACGGTCTCGCGGGCGCGGTCGGCCACCACGGCCGTGGCCTCGCCGGCCTTCGCGGCCAGGCCACCCTCGACGGCAAGCTCGGCCACCTCGTCGGACACGAGGATGGCGCCCAAAATCGGCTCTTCCCCCTCGTCCTGCCCGTTCACGGAAAGCGCCGTGCCGATGCCGCGCTTGAAGCCGCGGATGAGGTGCCCGGGGATCTCGCGAACGCCGAGCAGCGCGTTGGCCGTGGCCCCCTGGGTCACCGTGAGCGAGCGCACCTCGCCGGTCTTCGGATCGAAGGACACGTCGCCCACCGTGCCGTACACGGTGCCGTCCTCGCCTATGACGGGCAGCCCCGCCCACAGCACGCAGTCATCGTAGTTCACGCCCATGGCCTTGCAGGCGCCCTTGCCCGTAGCCTCGGGGGCCTGAGACACCACGATACGGCCGTCCACCACGTCGTAGCCGTTGTAGGCCACGAACACGTCCTTGCGGCGGAACATCCACAGCAAGTCGGGGCGTTTCACGATGAAGCCGACAAAGCGGCGCTGGGTGGGGTGGAACACGCAGTGGCGCACCTTCCCGAGCCGCTTCACCGCCTCAGGTTTCTTCGGCGTGCTCTTGTCGAGAAGCACGCGCTTTCCAACGATCTCGCCCGTGGTGCCGTATCGCTTGGCCATGATTTACTTCTCGTCCTTCTTGCCCTCGGCGGCCTTCGCCACCTCGCCGGCGGCTTCCTTCACCTCGGCGGCCGTCTCCTTGGCGCCTTCCTCGGCCGCGGCGGCGGCGTCCTTTGCGGCTTCCTTGGCCGTCTCGGCGACGTCCTTGACGGTCTCGGCGGCATCGGCGTCGGCGTCGGCGTTCTTGGCCACCTGATCGGCAATGCGCTGACGGGCGGCTTCGATCTTGTCGCGCAGCTCGTCGCCCTTCTCGTTGATCGTCGGGGAGATGTTGCTGGCGGCCTCCTGGATAGTGGCGGCCACATCGGCCCCGCGAGCGGCGGCCTCGGAGGCGATCTCCTGGCCACGGGCCGTCACGTTGTTCACGACCTCGGCACCCTTGGTGGCCGCTTCCTGGTAGATGTGCTGGGCCCCGGCGGCGGCGGAATCGCCCCACTGCTGGGCGTTGCCCGCGAACTCGCCGGCTTTGTCAGCCACCATGGCGCGCGTCTCGGCGCCAGAACGGGGCGCGGCCAGCAGAGCTGCAACGGCGCCAACGACGCCACCGATGAGGAACATTCCAAATTTGTTGGCCATAACTGCCTCCTTTATCGACAGAGTATCAGGTTTGCCCATTATAGGCGGAGAGCCCCGCGCGGGGGCTCTCGCTGCTCATTGCTCACCTTACGGTAAACAAGTTGTAATTCGTCATAGATGAGGAAATCTCTCAGATAAAACCTCAGTCCGTGCGAACCTAGAAACAGGCACCGCGGGCGTAGGCCTCGTTCACGAGCGTGTCGAGCACCGCCGGCAGTGACAGGCCGGCCGCGGCGCAGGCCATGGGGAACAGGGAGCGCTCGGTCATGCCCGGGGACACGTCCACCTCGAAGCAGCGGGCCGCGCCGCCGTCCCAGATGAGGTCGACGCGCCCGAGGTCGCGCACGCTGTAGGCGCGGTAGACTTCCAGCGCCGCCCGCTCGATTTCCGCGCGGATGGCCTGGGCATCGACCGCGTTGGGGGAAAGCGACTCGTCGCGCACGGGGCAGAAGAACTCCACAGCGTCGTCGGCCATGCGGGCCGCCGCGTCGTAAAAGCCCTCGCGGGCCACAATCTCTACCGGCGGCAGCGCGTGGGCGTCCCAGCCGGTGCCGAGGATGGACACGGAAAGCTCCACGCCATCGACCCACTGCTCGATGTTCACGGCCTCGTCGTAGGACAGCGCATCGAGCACCGCCTCGCCCAGCTCCTCCTGGCTTTCCACCTTGTGAACGCCCAGGGCGCTGCCGCCATGGGCCGGCTTCACGCAGACCGGATACCCGCCGATGACGCGGTCGGCCACCATATCGAGCGCCGTGGCCGCGCCCATGCCCTTGAAAGCATCGCGCGCCAGGTAGACGCCCTGGGGCCAGGACGCGCAGCCCTCCTCGCCGGTCAGGTCGCGGTACTTCGCCAGCGACGAGTGCAGGGCGTCCTTGTTCCAAGCGCGATGGCAGACGCTCGCCGGCGAGCCCACGAACGGGATGCCGAGGAACTCCAGCAGGCTTTGGATGGTGCCGTCCTCGCCGTGCTTGCCGTGCAGGGCGTTGTACACCACATCGGGCCGCTCGCTGCGCAGCGTGGGAACCAGATCGGCGTTGGTGTCCAGGGGCACCACCTTGTGGCCGGCCTCTTCCAGCGCCTCGCACACCACCTTGCCGGAGGCCAGCGACACCTCGCGCTCGAAGGACTTGCCTCCCATGAGCACTGCAACTTTCATACACGTCTCCTTTGTTGTTGAAACTCCTCGGGGGCGGCCTTTATTCTGCCGCGGCTTCCTGCGCCTCGGTCACCTTCTCCTCGGCGATCTCGATCTGCTCGGCATCGCCTTCGCGGGCCTGCATGACCGCTTCCTCGTTCTGCTCGGAATCGACGATGACGTCCTTCCAAGAAGTGGCATTCTCGTCCATGGCTGCATCCTTTCTGTCGTAGCCGGGCAGCGCGCCGGCCTCAATGAACACGCGGTAGAGTTCGAGGCGCTCCTCGATCACCTTCGCCAGGCGTCGGATGGCCTCGGTGATGGATTCGGGCGTCTCGAAGCTGAAGTTCACGCGCATGGAGTTGCGCCCGGTTTTGCCATCGGGGAAGAACGAATTCCCCGGCACATAGGTTACGCCCGACTCCAGCGCTTCGGCAAGCATCGAATCGGTATCCATATAGTCCGGCAGCGTAATCCAGAGAAACATGCCGCCGGCCGGATGCGTCCAGGTGGCCTCGGGCGGGAAGAACTCGTCGAGGGCCGCCAGCATGGCGTCGCGGCGCTCCTTGTACAGCGCGATGAACTTCTGCAGCGTGCGCTGCCACGCGACATCGGCAAAGTAGTGCTGCACGACCAGTTGGTCGAAGGCGCTGCCGCACAAATCGGCACCCTGCTTCACCAGGTTGATGCGGGCGAGCACGGCCTCGGGCGCGGCAATCCAGCCCGTGCGCAGCCCCGGCCCCAGCATCTTCGAAATCGTGCCCAGGTAAATGACCGAATCGTCCATGGCCTTCAGGGGCACCTGGTGGCCGCCGTCGTAGCGGAGACGGCCGTAGGGGTCGTCTTCCACCACCATGAAGTTGTACTCATGGGCCAGCTCGAGCAGGCGGCGCCGGCGCTCGGCCGTCATCGTGACGCCGCCGGGGTTCTGAAAATTCGGGATGGTGTAGCAGAACTTCAAACGCGGATTGTCCTTGCCGATACGCTTGAGTTCCTCCTCCAGAAGATCCATGCGCATGCCGTCCTCGTCGAAGGGGATCGCGCGCACATCGGGCTCGAAGGCGGAGAAGGCCTGCAGCGCCCCCAGATAGGTGGGGCCCTCGCTAATGATGATGTCGTCGGGGTCGATGAAAGCCTCGGCGATGAGCGTCAGGGCCTGCTGGGCGCCCGTAGTGACGAGCACCTGGTCGGCCTTCACGCGGATGCCCAGGTCGCGCATCATGTCGGCGAGCACCGCGCGCAGCCCGGCGAGCCCGTCGGTGGGGCCGTACTGCAGCGATACCGCGCGGGCCTCGGGGCTCTCAATGGCGGCCAGCGTGGCGCGGCGAATGTCCTCCTCGGGCAGAAGCGACACAGCGGGCATGCCGCCCGACAGCGAGATTACATCGTCGCGCGTAGCAGCGGCGAACAGGTTGCGCACGGCCGACGGGCGCATCTTGCGCACGCGTCGGGCGATCTTGTCGCCGGTGGTGTCGAAGGTGATGTGAGCTGACGACATCTTATTCAACCGTCCCTTCCAGAAGCGCCAAGGCGTCCTTCAGGGCGCCCAATGCGATGAGGTCATCGGTAAAGTTTACTGTAACACGGGCCAAACCGTCCCGCTTCGAGAGCCATTCCGTCGTACCTACAAACGTGGCATCGGAGGCGCAAGCGGGGTTCGCGGCCTGCAAGTCGATGACGAGATGCTCCAGCGCGTGAGGCAGCGACGTGCGGGCGAGCACCTCGGCGAAGGGGGCGTCCTCGGCGTTCAAGCAGGTGTGGAAGGCGAGAGAGGGCCGCGCGGCCAGCAGCCGGGCCGCACCGCGAGAACCCAGGCAGGCGTCCACGCCCTCCGGCACGCGCACGAGCAGGGCCATGCGGTCGCGCTCGAAGGTGACGCGCTCGACGGCGAGCCTAGGCACGGTCGTCGGACTTCGCATCGTCATCGGTGGTATCGGTAGAAGCCGCCGTTGCGCCGGGCTTGTCGCCGGCCGCATCGGGCTCTGTGCTGCCGTCGGCGTTGCCAGACTTCGAGCCATCGCCGGTATCGACCTTGGGGTCGGTCTTGGCATCTTCGCCAGCCGGGGCCTCGGGTGTGTCAGTCGCCTCGGGAAGCGACGGCGTTCCCGTGGGCGTGCGGGTCAGCAGCGTGACGCCCTTGGCCTCCTCCCCCGGAGCCAGCACGCGCCCCTGAGCGGACTCGGTCAGCGCGCGCAGCGTCCAGGTGATATCGTCGCCCAAGGTGTCGGCCGCCGAGAAGTCGCCATCCACCAGAGCCAGCTGATTGTGATCGAGCGAGAACCGGTAGCGACCGCCGCCTTTCAAGTTGCCGAAGGACAGCTCGAAGGTCTTGTCCTGGTCGTTCAGCGCGTAGCGGTAGGACACATCATCAGTCAGCTGGATGCGATCCTCGGTGATGGTGATGGGCGTAGCCGTGCCGGCCAAATACCAGGTGCCCGCGAAATCGGCCGCATCGTCCTCGGAGAACCAGCGGAGCCACGCGAATCCGCCCGCCGCCGCACCGACAAGCAGCACGACAACGATAACTACGGACACCACCGCCACCCGCACCGGATGGCGGCGCTTGCGAGAAGGAGCGCTGGAGCGGCCTTCTCTCCCCTTCCGCACCTCGCGACCGGCATCGCCTTCGCCGGACGGCACCGCGCGACGAGACGACGGCTTCTGCGCCGTGGCGGCTGTCGTCGCAGCGGAGCGGAAACGACCCTCGGCAGGCGGCCGGCCGCCGGAACCGGTCGGCGCGCCCGCCGCCGGCGACTGCTCTTCCATGGCTCTTTAGACCTCTTCCGGCCCGATCACCGTCTTGCCGCCCATATAGGGAACGAGCACCTCGGGCACCGTGATGGTGCCGTCGGGATTCTGGTAGTTCTCGATGACGGCGGCCATGGTGCGGCCCACAGCCAGACCCGACCCGTTCAGGGTGTACACGAAGCGGCTGCCCTTGAAGTTGGCCGGGTCGCGGTACTTGATGTTGGCGCGACGGGCCTGGAAGTCGGTGCAGCAGCTGCAGGAGGAGATCTCCTTGTAGGCGCCGTAGCTGGGCAGCCACACTTCCACGTCGTAGGTCTTCGCGGAGGAGAACCCGATGTCACCGGTGCACAGGCTGATGACGCGATAGGGCAGCTTCAGCTGCTGCAGGATGTTCTCGGCGTCTTCCACCATGGATTCCAGCTCGCCGAAACCGGTCTCGGGCGTGGCGAACTTCACCATCTCCACCTTGGAGAACTGGTGCACGCGAATGATGCCGCGAGTGTCGCGACCGGCACTGCCCGCCTCCTCGCGGAAGCACGGGGTGAAGGCGCAGTAGTGCAGCGGCAACGAATCGGCGTCGAGCACTTCCCCGGCATGCAGGTTCGTCAGCTGCACCTCGGCCGTGGGAATGAGGTAGAGGCCCTCGGTGGTGTGGAAGAGGTCCTCCTCGAACTTCGGCAGCTGGCCCGTGCCCGTGAGCGTGGCGGCGTTGGCAAGCGCCGGCACCCACCACTCCTTGTAGCCGCGGGAGGTGTGCTGATCCAGCATGAAGGCGATGAGCGCGCGCTCGAGGCGGGCGCCGGCACCACCGAGCACGTAGAAGCGGCTCTCAGCCAGCTTCACGCCACGCTCGAAATCGATGATGTTCAGGGCCGGGCCCAAATCCCAGTGGGCCTCAGGCTCGAAGCCCTCGGCGGCGAAATCGCGGGGCGTGCCCCAGCGGCGCACCTCGGGGTTGTCGTTCTCGTCCTCGCCCACCGGCGTGGTGGCGTCCACCATGTTCGGAATGGAGAGCATGAGCGCGTCCATGGCGGCCTCGGCCTCGGCGCGGGCATCGCCCAGGGCGGTAAGCTTCTCGTTGATCTGGCGCACCGTCTCCTTGGTGGCGTTGGCTTCGTCGGTCTTGCCCTGGCCCATGAGCGCGCCGATCTCTTTCGACAGCTTGTTGCGCTCGGCCTGCAGGGCCTCTTCCTCGGCGATGACCTCGCGGCGCTGCACATCAAGGGCGGTGAACTGCTCCGGCGAGAAGGAGGCGTGGCGGTTCTTCATCGTTTCGGCGACCTCGTCGAGGTGCTCGCGTACGTACTTGATGTCCAGCATGGGGCGGCTCTCTTTCACAATGATCGGTTGCCTGGGCGCCGACAGTCCGGCGGTTTTCAATGCGGCCCAGTATAGCACCGCCCGCTGACGCGGGCGGGAAGTCTTCGGGTGCGGCGGGCGCTGGCGGGCAGAAGTCAGGCTGAGGGTTTTCGCGCGGCCGGGGCGAAGCTATTCGCTTTCGTCCTCGTCGTCATCGAACAGCGACCAGTCGTCCTCGGTCTTCTCGTGGTTCTTGAACTGCTTGCGCGTCTTGCGCTCCAGAATGAAACACACGATGATGCTGATCACAAGACCGCCACCGACCAGAATGCCGATGCCGGGCATGGTCTCGAACAGAAAATGGTACAGCTCTTCGATGTTCATAGGTCGCTATCTCGCCTTCTTCGCCTACGCCGCTCGCGCCGCGGCAGGTGGGTTCGTCATTGGTGCTGTCAGTATACTATGACCTGCAGGGAAGTGGCCTACTTCTCTTCTTCCACATACCATTCTTCTTCGGCCCAGCGGGCGCGATCGGGGATGCTCATGACCGCGGCCAGGATGCCGAGAACGCCGGGCACCAGCGCTCCGAGCAGCGCCGCCGGAGCGGGCAGCCATGAGCCGCCGAAGGAAGCGAGATGGGCCGCCGCGCACGCACCGAGCATGAGCACCGCGGCAGCCACCACCGAACCGGCGATGTCGAAGGCACGGGTGCCGCGCACGCACAAGAGGCTGTAAAGGCCCGCAGCGGCGACCCAGCTTGCGCCCACGACCCAGGTGGCCGGCTGCGACGCCACCGCCAGGCACCCTGCCGCCGGGTTGCTCGAGAAGCCGAGGTGCATGACCGCGTCCCAGTTCATGATGTCGACCGAGCCGCAGCCGGCCATGATGAGGGCGCTCGCGAAGGCGAAGGCCGCCGTAATGACCGATTGCAGCACCGGCAGCAGCACGCCGCACGTCACCGGCGAGGCCGCCGCGAAACCCACGGAGCCGAGCAGCGGCTGCATGAGCGCCGAGACCGCCTGGGCGGTGCCGCGGCGGCCCACGAAATACCACCACGCGCCCGTAGCCGCGGTGAGCAGCACCGCCGGCACCCAGGCGCCCGCGCCGGCAAGCCCCACCACAAAGGCTCCGTAGCCGAACAGGACGCCGATGGAAGGCCTGATGGCAGCCACTAAAGCACATACGGCGATCACCACCCCGTAGGCAATGGGGGCATCGGTGGCGAGCCCCATGGCAGAACCCGGAGTGAGGTGCAGGTTCGCCATGCCCGCCGCCGCCAGCAACGCCACGGCCGCAGCGGCCACGATACGGCCCGCAATGGCGGCGCCGCGCAGCCCCAGGCGGTCGACGAGCGGGGGCAGGGGCTCCCAAGCACGCTCCGGCTCCTCGGCAGCCGGCTCTTCCATCTTCCCATTCACGATGTCGGCGAGCACCCGCTTGCCCTTCTTGGCATTGCCCAGATAGGGCGAAAGCGCGGCCGCAAAGGCGGCCACATCCTCGTAGCGCTCGTCCATGTCGGGATCGAGAGCGGCGAACATGACCTCGTCGGCCTCGGCGTCCAGCTCGTCCCAGCACAGCGACGGCAGCACGAGCTCCGCCTCTTCGATGGCCTCCTCCGCAGCGTCCAGATCATCAGCGAAAAACGGGTTCGAGCCCGTGAGCATCTCGTAGGTGAGACTCGCCAGGGCCCACTCGTCGGTGCGCACATCGAGCGGCTCCTGGCGCATCTGCTCCAAGGGCATGTAGCCGATGGTGCCGCCGCCGGTGGTGCCCGATCCCGTGGCGTCCATGAGGGCGGCTAGGCCGAAATCGGCCACCTTGGCCTGGCCCTTGCCGTTCACGATGACGTTTTCCGGCTTGATATCCAGATGCAGGGTGTGCTCGCCGTGGGCCACCTCCAGGGCATGGGAAACGGCCGAGAATACGGCGGCCACCACATCCAGCGTGATATCGTCGTCCACCTCGTCGATGATTTGCGCGAGCGTCTTGCCCTCGACGTATTCCATGATCACATAGGCGCAGCCGTCCTCCACGGCGCAGTCGTACACCGTGACGATATTCGTGTCCGACAGCTTCGCGACGGAGCGAGCCTCCTCCAAGCCGGGGATGTGCTCGAACAGATCCAGCTCGTCTTCGGCGTCGGGTTCGGGCTCATCGGCGATGACCCGCGAGGCACGCACGCCGCGCAGATGGCGCACGTCCACCGATTCGGCATCGGGGGTGGCCCCGGTAGCATCGGGCGCCTCTTCCACCACAGTCTGCGGCTCATAGAGCACCTCGGGGGCGTGGCGCGTCTTGCGGCTCACCCGACCCGTGAGGCGCGCCGGACCTTTGCGGCGCCCGGCGAAGTCGGTCGTGGAGGCGTTCCACGGGATAAGGGACTCTTCCCACTCCCCTTCGCCTTCCACGTCTTCTTCGGCGGCGGCATCGTCCCACTCTTCCCAGGGCGGCACCTCCTCGGAGGCGACACGCCGTGAAGCAGCCGCCGTCGCGGGCCGACGTCGACGGCGCTCGTCGCGGGCCGCCAGAAAATCGGGATCGGCGGGGAAGGCGCCCGCCTCTTCCAAATCGGCAGCCATGCGCGCTTCGAGAGCCTCGAGGCGCGCAGCGGCCAGCTCGTCTTCGGAAAGCTCGATGCACTTGATAGCCACATCGCGCTTGAGATGCGTGTCGAAAGCGTGCACCACCGTGCCGTAACCGCCGGAGCCGGCCTGGTCGATGACGCGATAGCGATCGAGTATGAGGGGGGATCGTGCCATAGGGGCAAAACCTCTCTTGGGTACGTTTCAGGAGTGTTTTCGAGGTAGCGCAATTCTACCATTGCAGCACCCTATGCGCGATGGCGGTTTCGCAGCAAGCATCTCCCCGTCAGATGTTCGGCTGCCGCGACAGCGCCAAAGCACCCGCGCAAAGCGCGCCCGCAAGAGCCGTCATACAGGGGCCGCTATGCAAGAGTCGCCATGCAAAGATTTCTCCATTTTTGGTCACAAAATCGAGTTCTGGGTTTTCCACGCACCCAAATCACCCGATATTGCCCGAAACTCAACGAAATACTGAACAAATGCGCGCATTGGGGATGCCCGCCAACACCAGAGCTATGATTTTCTGGCTTACAAAACCCAGAACTCGATTTTGTGACCAAATTTCAAGAATTCTTTGTCGAAAGGACTCATCATGCTGACTATTGGTTGCCATCTCTCGAAGCGCCGCGGCTATCTGGAGATGGCCAAAGAGGCGGCGTCCATCAACGCGAACACCTTCCAGTACTTCACGCGCAGCCCGCGCGGCAGCGAGCAGGCGGCCCTCGACGAGAAGGACGTCGCCGCCTATCTCGCCTTCGCGAAGGAGCACGGCATCCACGACGCGCTGGCCTACGCCCCCTACGATGCCGACCCCGCCACGGACAAGATGGGCGAGCGCGATTTCGCCCTCATGGTGTACTCTGAGGATCTGGCGCGCCTGGCCGAGGTAGACGGCTCGCTGTACCTTATCCGCCCGGGCAGCCGTCTGAACATCAGCGTGGAAGAGGGGCTGGCCGACGTGGCCGACGCCCTGAACAAGATCATCACGCCATCCATGAAGACTTGCGTGCTGCTGGACACCATGGCCGGCGAGGGCACCCAAGTGGGTACGAGCTTCGAGCAGCTGGCCGCGATCATTGCCAAGGTGGAGCACCCAGAGCACGTGGGCGTGTGCTTCGACTGCGCCAGCGTGTGGGCCGAGGGCTACGACATCGTGGGCGACCTCGATGGCGTGCTGGAAGAGTTCGACCGTACCATCGGCCTGAACAAGCTGAAGGCCGTGCACCTGAACGACGCCACCCATGAGCGCGGCAGCCATGTGGATCGCCACGCGCGCATCGGCGAGGGCAAGATCGGCTTCGATGCCCTGGCGGCTCTCGTGAACCACCCGAAGCTGGCCGGCGTGCCGTTCTATCTGGAAGAGCCCGATTCAACGCTCGTCATCTACGAGCGCGACGTCGCCCGATTCCAGGAGGCCTACAAAGGCTAGAAGCCCAGCACGTCAGTTGCATCACGAAAAGGCCAGCGCCGAAAGCATCCTCGGCGCTGGCCTTTTGAGTTTGGGAAAGTGGCGCAGCGGGAAGACCGCTAGCGCGCGTGGCGGGCGCGAGCGCCGGAAGCTGCTTTTGCAGAGCCTTTCTTAATCTAAAGAAGTAGTGGAGAACTGT